>ERZ1066127.68-NODE-68-length-70553-cov-18.017164_pt1 | contig 70553 bp, 50 predicted proteins | sample MGYA00382774_ERZ1066127 | MGnify/ENA primary metagenome ERZ1066127 (study PRJEB33369, sample SAMEA5778357) | biofilm metagenome | biome: Industrial cooling water; feature: Water cooling tower basin; material: Biofilm | place: United Arab Emirates | collected...
TATGTCCGTAAACCTGCTTCTTAGCTGGGCGTGGGGCTTAACTTAATGACATTGTTGTTTAGAGTATCATTGTTTCATTTATTCTCTTATCACATTCCTTATTCCTCATGCAACAGCGCTTTATACTTATCTTTTCGGCAAGTTTTTTTCTTTCAAGTCTTATATTTTCTTACACAACGCTTCCTGCCCAAATCCGCATTAAAGCTGTGGGTGATGTTCTATTGGGTTCGTACACGCCGCAAAGGTTCATTCCTCCAGAGAATGGGCAGATATTTGTTGATTCTATTGGCGCATATTTAGAAGGTGCGGATATAACGTTTGGGAATTTTGAAGCAGCTTTTGTGCGCGAAGGAATGAAGCCTCAAAAATGTGCTGAAGCCTCTCGTCGAAAAGGCGTGTGTTTTGAATTTGGCGTTCCGCTTTCACTCGCTCCCGCGCTCAAAAAACTTCATTTTACCGTGATGAGCGTGGATAATAACCACGCTGACGATTACGGCGCGGAAGGCGCTGAATTGACAAAACAAACCATTCGCGCACAAGGCATACAAACCGCACCAAAGAAAGGTTTTGCGGAATTAACCGTGAAAAATAAACGCTGTGCGGTGGTAGCGTTTGGTTTTTCGGAAACATCGTATAATGTTTCGGATATTCCAACAGTGCAGAAGGTTATTGGTGACCTTAAACAGCGTTTTGACCGTGTTCTTGTGTCGTTTCATGGTGGCGCGGAAGGAAAAAATGCTTTGCACGTGCAGGACAAAACAGAAATGTTTTACGGGGAAAACCGTGGGAATTTAGTCAAATTTGCTCACGCAGCCGTTGATGCCGGTGCTGATATGGTTATTGGGCATGGTCCACATGTCGTAAGAGCACTTGAACTTTATAATAATCATCTTATTGCGTATTCACTCGGCAATTTTCTCACCTATGGTAATATCAATGTCAAAGGTGTTAGTGGAGTGACGTGTGTTTTGGAAGCAAGCATTAACGAAGTTTCCGGACATTTTATTAGCGGGAAAATTATCCCTGTCGTGCAATTGTCTCCCGGAATACCCGTGTATGATACTGAGAAACAAGCGATATTGCTTATTCGCGAGTTGAGCCGGACAGATTTCCCGAACTCGTCTTTGCGTATTGAGGACGACGGTTCAATACGAAAACAGTAGAAGCCGATAACGCAAAAAACAATTTTTGTCTTCTCTGGTCGTCGCTGTGATAAGCATCATTATTGCAATTATCCTTTGTAAAATGGATTCCTTTTGATATGAATACTTCTGAAAAGCATAATACGCCTATTTCTTCCGCGCCGATAGCATCATTGCAAAGTTCTTCGGTAGTAACTCCCGTACCTACTCATGCTAATGGTAAGCTTTATCATCCGGCTACGGTACGAAGTATCTTATCGGCTGAAAACGTTGAAATTATTGCCGAAATTCATTCTTTAGAGCGTGCGAAAACTCCCCGTTGGTTGCAGAGAACATCACTTATTATTGTCGGTATGTTAGTTGCTTTAGCTTTGTTTCTGGTTTTTGTTCCTTGGCAGCAAAATATCACCGGTGGCGGAAAAGTGACCTCGTTTGTCCCGGGAGTGCGTCCTCAAACTATTGACGCACAAATCACAGGGCGTATTATACGGTGGTTCGTGAACGAGGGTATGACTGTAAAAGCTGGTGATACGATTGCGATTTTGCAAGATTTGAACGTCAATTTCATGGACAACGATTTTATGGAAAAAATCGAACGTGTTCGTGAGCGTACTGTCCAAGCGCAAGATATGGCGGTACAAACCGCTCGACAACGAACTATTCAGGCAGAACAACGTGAATTGGCGGCGAAAGCTGCATTAGAAAATGCAAAAATTGAAATTCAAACCGCTCGTATTCGCCTTAAACGTGCTGATGATTTGACCAAAGAAGGGCTTGCTGCTCAGCGTGAAATGGAAACGGCGACACTCAATTTCCAAAAAGCGCAAGCGGATTCGATACGTAATGAAACTGTTTTGGAATCAGCACGACGAGATGTAGAAGCGGCAAAAAATGAAGAGAATCGTGTTATTCAACAAGCCGATGCGCTGATTGCCGAGATTGAATTACGTGTAGCGAATGCACGACAGCGTGGTGGGGCGAGCATTATTACAGCCCCTTCTGACGGCTATATTGTTCGGATTGCTGCTGTTGGAGCCGGACAAACGGTAAAAGACGGCGAAATGCTTGCTATGCTTGTTCCGACAGCAGGTGGATTAGACCAAGCAGTAGAGGCGTTTATAAGTAGTCGTGATGCCGCTATTGTCGATGTGGGACGTCCTGTGCGGTTGCAATTTTCCGGTTTCCCCGCATTTGTCTTTAATCCCGGATGGGATAATTTTACTATTAATACCTTTGGTGGTAAAGTTGCTGTTGTGGATGCTGTTGATGACGGTAGCGGTTACTACCGCGTATTGATTGTACCGGATTCTACTCAAAAGCAAGGAAAATGGCCCTCTTCACATTACCTCCGGCAAGGTACGCCCGCAAATGCTTGGATTATGTTGAGTGAAGTGTCTATTGGATTTGAGATTTGGCGACAGTTAAATGGGTTCCCGCCTGTTTTGCCGCACAAGGTTGCAACAAAAGACAGTAAAGACGAGAAAAAGAAATAACGTCTCGACGGCGGTTTTTTGTAACTATCATTTTGAGTTAGTTGCGCGATGCCAAAGCGTAAGGTATCGTATGCTTTTTATCATAATACTCACCATTGTTTGTTTGCTATTATGTCCCAGTTTTTTGTTCGCTTGCGGAAAGCCGTGCTTCTTATATTGTTGGTATTGCCTTGTTCCGCATCCGCACAACGGATTGATACACTCAGTTTGAAGCAATTTTTGCGCAGTATTATTGCGTCGCATCCTCTGTTGCAGTCGGCAGCATTTGAGCGAAATATTGCAGATGCAGAAATGCAAAGTGCTCTGGGAGGTTTTGACCCTGTTGTCCGTGCCGGATATTATCTCAAATATGAAGCCTCACAAAGTTCACCCGATAAAATCAATCGTTTTGTTGCCGACGTAGAACTGCCTTTGAATACACTGTTTGGACCGAAAGTGTTAGCTGGATTTGAGCGTGGGATTGGTTCGAGCTTAAATCCTGAATTACGTACACCAACTGATGGTCAGGCAATTTTGGGGCTTTCCTTACCGCTTTGGAGTGGTGTAACAACCGACCGTCGTAGGACGGCACTTGAAAAAGCACAGTTGCGTCCTTTGCTTGCCGATGCAAACCAACGATTAGAGCAAAATAATCTCCTGCGTTCTGCTGCTACACAGTTTTGGTCATGGTCCGAAGCATTAGAACAGCTCCGTATAGCTGAAAATGTATTGTCTATTTCGATACAACGAGCTGCGTTTATCTCTGCGCGTGTACGTCGTGGAGAAGTAGCGGCGCTGGATAGCGTTGAAGCGATGCAAGAAGTGGAGCGCCGTCGAGGAGATTTGTATAGAGCGCGACGCACACTAGAGCAAGCAAACATTGATGCGTCGGTATTTTTCTGGACTGAAGCAGGTTTGCCGAGAGCGCTTTCTGAAGTACCGCAAGTGCTGCCAGCCCTACCGAATTTGGATTCCCTCCAAGCGCGTGCCGACCGTGACCGAGCAATGATTCTGCGTCCCGAAATGCAGCGTTTAGATTTTACTCAACAAAGTACTACACTTGATCTGAATCTCGCCCGTGAAGGTCAAAAGCCGTTTATTGAGGCAAAAACACAATGGCTCTATTATCCTGAGCGCAGTTCAGCTGATAATTTTAGGTTGGGAGTTAATTTTTCGCTTCCTGTTTTTTTTCGTACTGCCGGAGCACAGGCGGAGTTATTTACAATTTCGCTTGAGCGGACACGCTTACAAATAGCTCAAACATCCCGTATTATCAACGCAGAAATTGATAATGCTATTTCTGCGTTGCAACGTGCTGCAGAGCGTGTTGAAGCTGCAGAAAGTGAGGCTCGGTATGCCGTGCAAATGGAAGAGGGCGAACGCCGCCGTTTTTTTGCTGGTGAAACGACACTTTTGATTGTAAATTTGCGAGAACGTGCTGCCGCAGAAGCTCGTGTAAGGGTTGTTTCTGCAAAGGCGGATTATTTACGGGCATGGATTCTGTATCATTGGGCGACAGGTGATATTCTTCGTCTTGCGCAGTAACATGTGAGAGATTTTTTTGGTAAGTTGAATAGAAAGATGAATATTTGCAATCTTGCAGCGCATTGTATAGTATAATTGCAAATCTGCTGCCTTCATGTTCTTCCATTCTCTGTTACACCTCTCGTTTTGTCTTGTCCAATAGCGCGTGCTCATGCACTTTGTCTAAATAAGCAAGCCATTGACCGAGTGTGGAGTGAATTTCTTCTATGATTCAGATATCATGGTACTTTGTGCTATGGTCAATACTTGGAAAGTACAATGAGAGGGCTTAATTTCTCGACAAAATTTGCTCTGATTTTGAGCGCTACAGCTTTGGTATCGGTAGGGGTTATCGGTTATTGGCTGTCATCTATTAGTTTAGAAGTATTAGCACAAAATGCGCGTAGTTTCTATGACGTAGTTGCCCATGATGTTAAATCTCGTTTAGAAGAAAAATCGGGAACAATTGGGCGTTTGTTGTTGGAATCGCGTGGGATTTTAGCTGATCCGGAATTGCCAACGCAAACTGCGTATGCTTTTATTTCCGAAGCACTCAAGCGCAATACCAGCGTTAATGCGCTCGGTGTCTATGATGTAGAGGGTAATTTTGTGGATGCCTTCGCCAAAGAAGGTCAAAATGACAATCTCCCGCGCCCTCAATTACCTCAAACTCTGGTGGATTCTCTGCGTGCTGTTCCTGATAAAGTGATTATTTGGCGAACTACGCGATTTGACGAACGTCAAACACCGGTCATTCCTATTGCCATCGGTTATGTGCGCGGAGACGGTTCGCGTGGAATTTTGGCATGTGCTCTGGATGGGGCAGAACTTTCGGATTTTATCACGCGGGCATCAAAAGATGCCTTTTCCGGTCTTCCTGACCGAATGTATATTGTAGATGATTCCTTGCGATTGCTTGCCTCACATGATACTTTAGCTTTGCGGAGGCAACAAACACTTATCGGTAAAGGTATTTTCAAAGAAATCACCAGCCCTTCCCAGATAACCTTTAGCCGCGATGCCGTTGCTTCCAAAGAGTATATTGGTCTCGGTGGTGAACAAATGGTAGGAACATATATTTCTATACCTGAAATTCAGTCCGCGCTTGTTATTGAACAGCCGGCATCGGTGGTGTATCGCTCTGTTAATGAAATGCGAAAAAGTGTTATGTTCGGTCTTGTTGCTGTTGGAACGGCGGCAATTGTCATTAGTTTTGCCGTTGCTCGTCAGCTCAGTCGCCCTATCAATCAACTTTTGGAAGCCTCTGATCGTATTGCCGAACAAGATTTTGACTATCGCTTGGACGAAAGCCGCGGGGATGAATTCGGTACGCTCTTCCGAGGTAATAATCGTGTGGCTGCTGAACTTGCACGGTATCAACAAATGAACTTAAATAAAATTGTCGGTACACGGAATAAGTTGGAAAGCGTTGTTCGTCAAGCTAGTGACGGATTTATTGTCATCGAGCCAAATCGCAGTATCTTTGTGATGAATGATGTGTTTGCGCGGTGGTTCGGGGTAGATGCAAATACTGTTGAGGGACGATCATTTCTTGATGTCTTGCCTGATTATGACCTAAAAAAGACCATTATGGATGCCTTTACAGGCGAGGATTCTCATATTCCCGTTCAGTTCACTTTGCAATTAGTTGGTGAGGCAAACGAAACTGTTGTGAAAGGCACGTTCGTACGCGTGATGAATGATAATCAACTCACCGCCGTCATGGGGGTTTTGCGTGATGTTACACGCGAAGTGGCGGTTGATAAAATGAAAACAGAATTGGTTTCGATTGTCGCCCATGAGCTTCGTTCACCACTTAACACTATTCGGGGCTTTAGTGATTTGATTGGCAAAGGCTTGGATGAAGACGAAACAAAAGAATTTGCGGCAATTATCACTTCTGAGGCAGATCGACTAAATGGCGTTATTACAAAATTTTTGGATATTAACCGTATCGAATCGGGACGTACGGAAATACGTAAAATCCCGTTCCGTATTCATGAAGTTGTTCATAATGTCATTAAAGTGAATATGCCGCTTGCCGAGGAAAAGCACATGGCTATTCAAATAGAAATTCCACTTTCCACTACGCCGATTGTCGGCGATCCCGACCTTATCGGACAAGTTGTATTAAATTTGTTTTCTAATGCAGTGAAATATTCCGAACCGGCAAAAACGGTAACAGTTGAGGTGATTGAAGGAGCAACAGAAATGCGAGTGAACGTGATTGACCAAGGTTACGGCATTTCAGATTCTGCTAAAGAGAAACTTTTTACAAAGTTTTTCCGCGCAACCGATGATGTGCGTGTGAATAAACACGTCGGCACAGGTCTCGGACTTGCCTTTATCAAAGAAATTGTTGAAAAACACGGCGGTGAAATGGGCGCAGAAAGCCAACTGAACGTTGGGTCTACATTCTGGTTTACTCTGCCGAAATAATTGACAAACGAGAATTTTGCAATCGTGAATCGGCGTTTGTCAATCAAGTGCTCACGATAAAAGACAACAGAAAGATTTCGTACTTCAAGCAATCAACAAATACCACAGCCACCAGCAATGAGTATCATCATGCCTACACAATACGAAGCAGTCATCGGTTTAGAAGTTCATGCGCAACTTTTGACAAAAAGCAAGATTTTCTGCGCTGACCCAACGACGTTTGGTGAACCGCCCAATACCAATATCTCCCCTGTTTCTTTGGGGCATCCGGGGGTATTGCCTGTGCTGAATAAGCAAGTGGTGGAATACACGCTAAAAATGGGCTTGGCAACTCATTCTAAAATTCGTCCTGTTTCGCTTTTTGCGAGGAAGCACTATTTTTATCCTGATTTGCCCAAAGGTTATCAGATTTCACAATTTGATGAGCCGATTTGTTATGACGGATGGCTAGATGTGGAACTCGATCCGAAAGGCGATGGCACACAAACAAAGCGCATCGGCATTACCCGTATTCATATTGAAGAAGATGCCGGAAAATCTATTCACGATTTGGACATTGATACACTTGTTGATTTGAACCGTGCGGGCGTACCGCTGATTGAGATTGTGAGCGAACCGGATATTCGTTCTGCGCAAGAAGCTGTTGCGTACTTAGCGCAAATTCGTCAAATTCTTCTCTATCTAGGTATTTGTGACGGAAACATGGAAGAAGGCTCCATGCGCTGTGATGCGAATATCTCGATTCGTCCTGTTGGACAAACTGCTTTCGGTACAAAAACGGAAGTCAAAAATATGAACAGCTTCCGTAACGTCGAAAAAGCGATTGAGTATGAAATCAAGCGGCAAATCGACCTTGTAGAATCCGGTGGTAAAGTCGTACAAGAGACACGAGGCTGGGATGCGAATTCCCAAACGACGAAATCTCAGCGTAGCAAAGAGCAAGCCCATGATTATCGTTATTTCCCTGAACCGGATTTACCGCCGATTCGTGTGAGTAATGAGTGGTTAGAGCGAGTTCGAGCGGAATTGCCGGAATTGGCGTTCGACCGCAAACGCCGTTTTATCAAGGATTTTGGGTTGCCCGGTTATGATGCCAGCGTTTTGACGCAAGAGCAAGATGTCGCACAGTTTTTTGAAGATGCTTGTTCGCATTTACGTGAAAAAACAAAAGAGCGCTACAAACTTGTGAGCAATTGGATTATGACGGAAGTGATGCGGATTTTGGGTGAGCGAAAAATCACGATTCAAGAATTAAATCTTGCCCCACAATACGTGGCTGAACTTGTTGAACTCTTTGCAAGTGATACTATTAGCTCAAAAATTGCCAAAGAAATTTTCCCCGATGTCCTGCAAGGCAAATCGCCCAAACAGGTTGTGGAGGAAAAGGGATTAGCACAGGTTTCAGACATGTCATTTATCGTGGATATTGTAGAGCGAATTTTGAACAGTAATCCCGATGAAGTCCAGCGTTATCGCGGTGGCAAAACGAATCTGATGGGATTTTTTGTCGGGCAGGCACTCAAAGAAACAAAGGGCAAAGCAAATCCCAAAGTCGTAACGCAGATTTTACAAGAGCGCTTGAACGGATAAATAAGATGAGACTGAAGATATGACGTGTTTTCCATCACCATGACCCATTGCCGCCAGATTGGACTGCAATGGGTTTTGTGTTACAGGTGTGTACTCGTTGTTGAACGTTTGTGTCATGCCTATTCGCGCTACTTTTCTTCACTGCGGTCTTGTTGCAACTACAGCGCGTACGGTACAGACCTATGTTGCACAACATGACAACAACAAATTGATAAAGAAAAACTTGACAAAGTGTCATTAGCAATGAAAATCTCTGAATTTCATACAGTTTTTGACTTTTTACGCCATAACATCATTACACTTTTGCATCGTTGGTTACGTCGAAGAAAAGTGGTATATTTCTGTTCTGTAAATCTTTATCAAAACGTTTCTTTCGCTTTTCATGCTCACGGTCGGTTTGCTTCATTCGGTGCTTCACACCTTAATTCTGGCGCTTTCTGCGTCGGGGCGAAGTGTGAGTGGTGCGGAATTTGGCTACCATCTGAGCGATACGGAATTTCAATTTTCTGTCAGTATTTCCGATAGTTGGCGATTCGCGCAGCCCACTTTGTATCCTGCAATTCCCTTTGAGGTGCTCCCGGAAACGCTGCCGCAACCTACCACACACACGTATTTCAACATTGCCACCGGTGAACTTCGTCAAAACTCGCTTGATGAGTGTTTTGTTATTTATAGCGAAGCCTATAAGAGTATTTGGCAGATTGAATCAGCGCGGAATATAGATTTTCTGGGCACTCCGGCAAAAGATATGCTCGTCCGTCGGAAAATTGGCGATAATTTGACCAAAATTCGGAAAATTTTTACTGTACGCAAAAGCAACAATGCTATGCGTGTATTTGTCCTTTCCTTTTCTGCCCCACCTAACGATTACGAGTGCTACCAAGCACAATTTGATGTGATTTGGGCATCAATTGTTTTTTTGAGCTAACACCTTTTCCTGTTCTCGGTAACTACTTATACTGCCCACGAATAACAATTATTCGTGATTGCGGCTTAGCAGACCGCATAAAATTTAGAATATACAATCTCTAAACTATTATTGTTGAGCAATGTTAAAATTTATTGAAAAAATCTTTGGAAGCAAGCACGATAAAGACGTGAAACGAATGCTTCCTATCGTTGATGAAATCAACGAATTATATGCCGAATACGATAAACTTTCTGATGATGAGTTACGCGGAAAAACGGCAGAATTTCGGGCTTTATTGGCAGAACGCACGAGGGAATTTCAAGATGAAATTGCTAAGCTACGCGATGAACTGAAAAATGGCGAGCTTTCCGGTGAAGAAATTAACGATATGTACGAGCAAATTCAAAAGCTCGAAGACGAAGAGTATGATACTATTCAAGATACACTTGACGAAATTTTGCCGCAGGCATTTGCAACCGTCAAACAAGTTGCAAAGCGTCTTTCAGGTCATAAATATTTGGTCGTCGGACGGGAAATGACGTGGGATATGATTCCTTACGATGTTCAGATGATGGGTGGAATTGTCATTCACGAAGGAAAAATTTCCGAAATGGCGACGGGCGAAGGGAAAACCTTAGTAGCTGTTGCACCGATGTATCTGAACGCTCTGCCGCAGCGTGGTGTTCACTTGGTTACGGTCAATGATTACCTTGCTCAGCGCGACCGCGAGTGGATGCTTCCGGTGTTTAATTTTCTCGGTATTACCACCGGTTGTATTACCTCCGACATGGACCCTGATGAGCGGCAGCGCGAGTATAATTGCGACATTACCTACGGAACGAATAACGAATTTGGTTTCGATTATCTCCGTGATAACATGGTGGGTGATGCCGCCGATATGGTTCAGCGTCCGCATAATTTCGCTATTGTGGATGAGGTGGACTCGGTGCTGATTGATGAAGCGCGGACACCGCTTATTATCTCCGGTCCCGTTCACCAAAGCGACCACCGCTACGAGGAAATGAATCCGTCTCTTCGTCGTTTGGTAGAGGCTCAAACACGGCTTGTGGCAAAGATTGTGGGCGATGCTGAGCGGCTTTTGCAGCCGACAGGTGACAACAAAAAAGACAAAGAAAATCGCGTAGAAGCAGGTGTGGCTTTGCTTCGTGCGCATCGGGGTATGCCAAAAAATAAGAAACTGATGAAGATGTTTTCTGCGCCAGAGAATATGAAACTTATGCGTGACACCGAACTCGAATATCTCCGCGACCAAGGTACACGCATGAGCGAGATTGATGAAGAACTGTTTTACGCCATTGACGAGCGCCAGCACCAAATCGACCTCACCGAAAAGGGGCGTGAATTCCTCAGTTCTTCGCAGACCGATAAAGACTTTTTCGTTATTCCCGATGTAGCTGCGGAAATGAGTATGGTCGAAGGCGATCATTCACTTGAGCCAACCGAAAAACAACTCCGTAAAGATGCAATTATGCGTCTGTATGCAGAGCGTAGTGATCGTATTCATACGGTGACACAGCTTCTCCGCGCGTATTCACTCTACGAAAAAGATGTGGAATACGTCGTGGATGGTGGCAAAGTAAAGATTGTGGATGAGTTTACGGGACGTATTTTGGAAGGTCGTCGCTACTCCGACGGCTTGCACCAAGCTATCGAAGCAAAAGAAGGCGTAGATGTGGAGCGCGATACGCAGACGCTTGCTACTGTTACGCTGCAAAATTACTTCCGTATTTACCGCAAACTTGCCGGTATGACCGGTACGGCAGAGACCGAAGCAGGCGAGTTCTACGAAATTTACAAATTGGATGTTGTGGTTATTCCGACAAACCGTAATATCGTCCGCAATGATATGAACGATCTGATTTACCGCACCAAGCGTGAGAAATTTAATGCTGTTATTGAAGAAGTGAAACGCGAAACCGAACAAGGACGGGCTGTATTGGTCGGTACAACAAGCGTCGAAGTATCGGAACTCCTGAGTAAAATGCTTGCCCGCGAAAAAGTGAAACACAACGTCCTCAACGCCAAGCAGCACCAGCGCGAGGCAGAAATCGTCGCAGAAGCAGGGCAACCACGCGCTGTTACGATTGCAACGAACATGGCAGGACGTGGTACGGATATTAAGTTACATCCATCGGTGAAAGATGCTGGTGGTTTGGCGATTATCGGTACAGAACGTCACGAAGCACGACGGATTGACCGCCAGTTGCGTGGTCGTGCCGGTCGTCAGGGCGATCCGGGTTCGTCGAAGTTTTTCCTTTCGTTGGAAGACGATTTGATGCGCCTTTTCGGTGGTGAGCGTATTGCAGGCGTGATGCAGTTTCTTAAAGTACCGGAAGGTGAGCCGATTGAACACAACCAAGTTACGAAGTCGGTTGAGCGTGCGCAGAAAAAAGTGGAAGAAAACAACTTCGGTACGCGGAAGCGCCTTTTGGAATATGATAACGTGATGAATCAGCAGCGCGAGGTGATTTACAGCCGCCGCCGTCATGCACTCATGGGCGACCGCATGAAAGGTGAAATCATGGATTATGCACGTGAGTTTGCTGATGATCTCTATGATACTTGTCACGAAGAAGCTGATATAGAACATTTCCGCGAGGAGCTTCGGACAACGCTTCTGTGTGATATTGAGATGACGCAAGACGAATTCAAAGGCTTGCGCCGAGAAGAGTGTACGGAGCGTGTAATGGAGGTTGCAGAAGAATTTTACTCACGCAAGGAAAAAACCTTTGGTGCGGACTTTATGGCAGAATTAGAGCGCGTGGCTATTTTGCAGACAATTGACGAAAAATGGCGCGAACATTTGCGCGTGATGGACGAACTTAAAGAAGGTATTCATCTTCGTGCTTACGGGCAAAAAGACCCGCTTTTGGAGTACAAAGGCGAAGCATACAAAATTTTTGTAGAACTCATCGGCGAAATTAACCGCGAATCGGCGCATTTTGCCTTCCGTTATTTCCCTGAACTCACGCCTGAGCAAATTCGCCAAATGCAGCAACCCAGTACGAGCGGTAATGTAAGTATTGCCGGTCCCAACGGTTTTGTTCCGCGTGTTACCACGACCAATACCAATGCGATGCGTTTTTCACGACCTTCTGCCGAACAGTACACCTACGCAAGTGCAGAAGCTGTTGCCGAGGTTGCCGATGCAGTTTCGGCGCAAGTAGCAAATGGTAATGGTGCGCCCAAAACAGTCGTCAATACCGCTCCAAAAATCGGGCGCAATGATCCTTGCCCATTCGACCCAAATAAGAAGTTTAAGAAATGTTGCGGTGCTGGTGGCGGTACGCATTGCGTGAAGCAGCAGTAATTTGTTCAGCAGAAAATATGTTCAAAAGCCCTCTGATGCCTGAGCATGAGAGGGCTTTGTTTTGCCGTAATTCTGTTTATGTAGGTTTAGTTTTATTCTTCGGGAATAATGCAGACGGTATGCCAATCTTCTTCGCGCAAGTATTGATGAGCCAGATCAAGGATATCTTGGGCTGAAACGGCTTCAATTGCCGCGATTTTTTCTTCTACGCTTTCAAATCGTCCTAGATATAATTCGCTTTTTGCCAGCAAGGTCATCCGACCGGAAAGGCTTTCCAAGCCCATAATGAGGCTGGATTTAAGCTGCTCTTTTGCACGGCGAAGTTCTGTTTTGCTGACAGGTTCTTCGGCAATACGGCGAAGTTCTTTGTGAATAAGTTTGCTGACGTTCTCGCGCTGCTGCGGCTCAAATCCCGCATAAATACTGAAAATAACGCTTTGGCGAATTTCACTGATGGCGGAATAAATGCTGTAACACAAACCGTGTTTTTCTCGAACAACCTGATTAAGCCGAGAACTCATACCGTCGCCAAGAATAATACTCAGTGCCGAAAGCGTGTAATAATCACGGTCGGACATTTTCGGAATGAGGGCAGCTTGCGAGAAGTGCATTTGCTGCGTCGGCATTGTCGTTTCATACACAGATGCAGAGCGGCGTTTGGGTGCAGGAACTATTCGCAATGGTGTTGATGGCTTGGGGGCGCGATGAAATATTTTTTCGACCTCTGTGACTAACCAATTATGGTCAATGTTTCCCGATGCTGCAATAATAATGCGTTCCGGCGTGTAATGCCTTTTGTGGAATTGCACAATATCTTCACGAGCAATAGCCTTCATTGTTTGGACAGTGCCGCTAATCGGATGAGCATAAGGATGAGATCTCTTACCTTTACCAAACAGTAGTTCGTCTAGATAATCGTTAATCATTTCTTCCGGCTCGTCTTCCAACGATTTCATTTCCTCAAGAATGATTTTTCGCTCTTTCTCGACATCGGATTCTTTGAAAACAGGGTACTGGCACATATCGGCAAGAAGTTCCAGCGAGCGCACCAAATGGGCGTCCAGCGCCCGAACATAATAACAGGTGTGGTCTTTCGTCGTAAAGGCATTGAGATAACCGCCGACTGATTCGAGTGCATTTGCTATCTGTAATGATGAGCGCTTGCGTTCGGCAGAGGCTGTGCCTCGAAAAACTAAATGTTCAATGAAATGCGTAATACCGTATTCATCGGGTGTTTCGTCGCACGACCCCACGTCAATCCACGCTCCCAGCGCAAAGGATAATGCAGATGGTATGCGTTCGCTAACGATGCGGATGCCGTTTTTGAGTATAGTTTTTTCGGGATGCGTCGAGGTTTGTGTGGGAGAATCAGCACGTTGAACCAAAGAAGGCTTGGTATGTGCTGTGCCGGATGAAGGCGCGGAGGCTTTTCGGCGGCTATTCCGAAGACGATGTTTCATGGATTTTTAAGGATAATCACAAATGGAAGTGAACGAACATACAGAAAATTTATCGTACATCCCAACAATTCGTGTTGCGGATTATGTGTATCATTTGCCTCAAGAGCGCATTGCTGCTTATCCTCTGGCAGAACGAGATGGAAGCAAATTGCTGATTGCCGATATGCGTACTGCCGAAAAAAAAGAAAGCATTGACGACGCTCTGACAATACGTCATCTTCATTTCCGTGACATCGTAGAGGAAATTCCTGCCTCTGCGTTGGTCATTGCCAACGATAGTCGCGTGATCGCGGCTCGCATTGAAATGCAGAAATCTACGGGCGGTCATGCAGAAATTCTCTGTCTGCAACCTGTTATGCCGTCGCAAGACCCGGCTGTAACGCTACAAAGCAAGGAACGATGCCGCTGGCAATGTATGGTTGGCGGTCGAAAAATTATGACGGGTGATGTTTTGACAGCAACAATACCGATAGAATCAGGGGAGGCGGTGCTTTCCGCAACAATTATCATTAAAGACCATGCGGAAGCCTTGGTAGAATTTACATGGGACGATGAGGAAATGTGTTTTGCTGAAATCTTGGAACACTTGGGGCACGTGCCACTTCCGCCGTACATCAAGCGTGAAGATGAAACCAGCGATAAAGAGCGGTATCAGACAGTCTATGCGACGCATAATGGCTCTGTGGCTGCTCCGACGGCAGGGTTGCATTTTACCGAGCGTGTATTAAGCGCAATGGAAGCCAAAGGTATTCGTAGGGCGCACGTAACCTTGCACGTCGGTGCTGGGACATTTAAGCCGATGAGTGGTACGGAAGCGCGAGAACACCTCATGCACGAAGAACGGATATGCGTTCCCAAAGCAGTCATAGAGCAGCTTGCGGCACAGTTGCTGCGTCACGAACATTCAGGGCAAGCGCCTGTTGTAGCGGTTGGGACGACCTCTATGCGTACACTTGAATCCCTGTATTGGTGGGGTGTTCGACTTATAACGTTTGATGGTGAGGCACGTGAGCATGATGTACTGGATATTCGTCAGTGGGATGCTTTTCGTTTACAGGAGCGTTTTGGTGATAAACTCCCGCCGGCGAGCGTTGCTCTTTTGACTGTTCAAGAATGGCTTCAAAACAGGCGCTTGGATGCCGTTGTCGGAGAAACACAGGTAATGATTGCACCCGGCTACCCGTTTCGCGTGTGTCATGGGTTAATTACCAATTTTCATCAACCCGAAAGCACACTTATGCTTCTGGTGGCAGCATTTTTGAGCGATGGTGGCAAGTCTGCATGGAGAAAAGTGTACGACACAGCACTGGCAAATGAATACCGATTTTTAAGTTATGGAGATTCTTCGCTTTTGTGGCGTAAGTAGTCTTATGACAAGCCACGCTGCGAACTGCCACGAGCATTTTCCAAGAGTAAACTCAAAACCATCGTATTACCCCACAAACGCTGATTCGTATTCATCCGCGCAACCTTGAATCGGCAAGGTGTACAGCCGATTTCGGGCAAACGAATGTCCGGTAAGCTGTCGTCCGGAACGGCTATCATTCTCCCCAAAAGCTGTTCTTGCCCCTGAACGATACCATACAGTTCGTTGTCGGTGGAGCGCTCTAAGCGTTGGGTACGGGTAAGTGAATTGAAGAGAACGGCGTATCGCTGCCCGTTCACCGTGTTTTCGCCGATGACGGTTTCAGAAAAATACTGTGGTGCTTGCCTACCGGCTGTAATGGAGTAATGAAAACTATTACCGAGTTGAAGGGATTTCACCTCTGCTTGTGCCGCAAGGTGTATTGGGGTAAAACACGTGTAGAACAACAGTATGATTTGTGAGAGTTTCTGTGAGAGTTTCTGTGAGAGTTTCATGGTTATTGTCCTTGACTTCAAGGGAGAAAATTCGTTATGAAAAGATTTTTATTTTCGTACCACCAGTGGAACCGTCTGCACCGCCGCATCCGCCCAGAGCCGCACCCAATACACACCACTCGTAAGCGCCTCAGTGCGGACAGGAAAACGATGCTCACCCGCCGGAAGCTGCTCATCGGCAAGCGACAGAAGTACACGCCCCAGATTATCCACCACCACCAAACGGACGCGCTTGGAAGAAGCGAGAGAAAAGGTAACATGTGCTTCGTCGCTCACAGGGTTGGGAGCAAGCGAAAGGCTGGTGGCTGCCTCCTGCTCCCGCACCCCGACAGTGATGCGGCTAGTTTGGAGGAGGGTGTCGAGTTGCTGGATGAAGTTAATCGTGCTACCACTATAAGGTAATATTTCATTGTTTCTAAATGTACCAACAAGGTTGAAATCCCTTCTTGTTTGATTATTTGCACTATTGCTAATGTCTATGTTGCCTGTGTTTAAGGCATACCCAATCCGAAATATACCCGAACCTATTGAAGAAATAAATTCCCATGACGAGGGATTATCATTATCGCGCCAATCAAAGCCTGTTACTCGAAGATCTAACCCTACTCTACATCCTTGCGAGCAATCAAAAACTGGTGTTCTAAGGTAGAACGTATCTCTCGCCTTATATGCTGGTATATGCCTCAAGCGCAGATATTCGCTGTTTTCCTTTGGCATCCACTCATAGAGAGCAGAATCATTCGCCCGCTCAAAGCGAAGTGTATCACTAGAGGTATCGTCTAAACGCGGAAAACGCCTCATCACACCAGGATTCCAATACCACGGGTCGCTATACACTTTGGCATAATTTCTCCCTTGAATCACAGTATCGCCTACAACTTTTTCAAAAAAGTAGCCAAAATACGGTGAACCGCGTTGGACGAAGTAATAGAAGATATTCCCTTTTCTCAGATCCTTCACTGGTTTTACTTGAGCGTAAAGCACATCCGTGTGCCAAAGGAGACTGAAGCAAAGAATTACTATCAGTCTGAGAATAGGCGGTGATACAAGTACATTTTTCATAATAATCAGGAAATTACAGTGGGGAAATTTTACCTTATTTAAGGACATTAAGCGGTATTACCTGCGAGCTGTGCTCGGTAAATAGTCTGACCCAATAAAGACCATTTGGCAAAGAAGACAACGAACAGGAAAACTTCGCTTCACCAGCCTTGACTCTACCTTCAAACACCGTCCGAACAAATTGCCCTAAGCTATTGTATAGTTGCAAACGAATCTGCTGCTCACTACTCAGCATAAAGGACAGCGTTGTTTCTTCCTCTGTAGGATTAGGGCTTATGCTAAGAGCAAGCTCTTTGGAGCGCTCTTTTGCACGTAGTCCGGCTTGTTGTTGCATTGTGCTATTAAAACCTGAAAACGAACTTACAGATTTTTCCGCTAGTACCATACCACTTTTTCTAATCCGATAGATACGGGTTTCGGCAGGTTGGAAAGGTGTATTATCGGTGAGAACATAATCCAGATCAAGCGGATTGCCGACTTGTACCAGTGTTGGAGCAGTATAAGCAGGCATACCCGTTGGAATCATCGGGGTAACGGTAGTTTGTTTAATGTGCTACGACATTTTTGCCCTAAGCAAAGTTGTGGAGACGTATCATTTATTGGGTTGAGAGTTGTATCTTTGCGGATTGATGAATACATGATGTATAATGTCAGGTTTTCATAACAATCAGAGAGTTCGTTTTACTTTCATTACCATTTTCACCAAGAATATATGCGCTATTGTCACAGTATTCAAGAGTTTGTTTCACTCCGTTACGCTTTTTCTGTCTTGAGTCTTGTTTTTGTGTTGTGCAGTGCGAATACCTTCGCCTTGCAGCCCAGCAATCAAGTGCCAACTGCGACACTGAGCGGAACGGTGCAGGATGGTGAAAATAAAGAAACGATTGTCGGGGCAACAGTGAGCATCAAAGCGCTGAAAATTGGTGCTGTTACAAACAAAAGCGGCTTTTTTTCGTTGAAAAACATTCCTGCCGGAAAGCATCAGGTAACAATCAGTTATCTCGGTTTTGCGAAAAAAGAGGTTGCATTAGAATTTGCCGCAGGTGAAGCAAAAAAAATGACGTTTGAACTCAAAAAGCAAATTGCTAAATCCGGGGAAGTAACCGTTAGTGCGGAGCGCGGCGAAGCGGAGAAACGCCAGATTGCCGTTAGCCAAGTAAATATCCCGATTGAACAAATCAATCAAATCCGCATTGGCGGTGAAGCAGATGTTTTCAGGGCAATTCAATTTTTGCCCGGTGTGCTTTCCTCGTCGCAGATTTCAAGCGGGCTGTTTGTGCGCGGCGGTTCGCCAGACCAGAATTTGGTCTTGGTAGATGGTGCTGCGGTGTATAATCCAAGCCATTTATTTGGGTTTTACTCGACATTTAATACGGATGCTATCAAAGATGTGGAACTTATTAAGGGCGGCTTCGGGGCGCAGTACGGGACACGGCTTTCGTCTGTGATTAACATTACCCAAAAAGACGGCAACCGAGAAAAATATGAGGGGTTAGCTTCGGTCGGTTTGATTGCTTCCCGTGCTTCCGTGCAAGGACCGCTTGGTAATGGATCGTTTTTCGTAGGTGGTCGGCGGACGTATTTAGAGCTGGTGCGAGCCGTTGTTCCTGTGGATGCGCTGACTGGTGGTGTACCTGTTCCCAATTTTTGGTTTTATGACGTTAATGCAAAAGTAACGCAGCAAATTGGTCAAAATGATAAAATTTCGGCAAGCGTTTTTCTCAGTTCCGATGATTTGAAATTCCAATCTACCGGTTTAGATGTCAATATTGGTATTGGGAATCAAGCCGGATCGCTGCGTTGGACGCATATTTTTGACGAAAACCTCTTTGCAACGACCGTCCTTTCGTCAAGTTCCTATCGGAATGGTTTCGATGGAAGTAATTCAGGATTTGTCTTTGGTGTGGAAAATACAATTCGAGACATTACCGGAAAAACGGATATCGAGTGGTATGCGACCAATGAATTGACCTTTAACATTGGCGCAGAAGTAAGTAATTTCCGCTTTGGCTATAAGCAGAATTTCACAGGGCGGGATACAACACGAATGTTGCCCGGCTCAGACGCGGTAACAGATTTTTCGTTGGATGATTGGACGTATTCTGCGTATGCTCAAACGAATTATCAATTCACCCCATTTCTTTCTGCGCAAGCCGGATTACGGGCGTATTATCTGCAAGTAAACGGTAGTTTGCTTTGGGACCCGCGTACTTCCGTGCGTTGGGAAGTGTCGCCGGAATTAACGGTAAAAGCATCGTGGGGAATTTTTCATCAATACTTGCGTCTGGCTTCCAATCCTGATTTTACTTTCTTCGACACATGGCTGCCGACTGATGCCTCGCTTGGTCCGAGTAGTTCAACGCATTATATTTTGAGTTTTGAAACAAAGCCTGTGCTGTTTGGCATAGAAGACCTAGATTTCAACTTCGATGTTTATTACAAAATCCTGACAAATATCAATGAATTAAACACCTTTGCTTTGCGTTCCCGCAAGGCATCAGAAATTTTCTTTTCCGGTAATGGTGAGGCGTATGGCGGGGAGCTGTTTTTACAGAAAAAAACAGGGCGTTTCACAGGGTGGATCGGATACGCACTGGGCTGGGTAACGGCGCGGTTTGATAGTATCAACTTTGGTAATCTCTTTTTTCCGCGTTACGACCGTCGGCATGATTTCAAGATTGTCGCTCAATATGAACTTAATGAAGATTGGGAATTGGGCGCATCGTTTATTTTTCAATCCGGTCAGCCATTTACGGGCGTGAGTTCGCGCTTTCAAACAGCCTTTCCCGGAGAGCGTACCGGAACAGGAATTACGGTTTCAACAGCGCGTAATGGTTTGCGATTGCCACCGTCGCATCAATTAAACTTGAGTGCAAATTACAAATTCAAACTGGCAGGCTATAACGCACGATTACTTATTGATATTTTCAATGTGTATTCGCGGCAGGATATTTGGTTTCGATTCTATGATACGACCAAACCTATAGTCGAAGTAACGGACGTAAGGCTATTGCCGATTTTGCCGACCGTAACGTTAGAAGTAAAATTTCAGTAACCATTCCGTCCGCAATACTCCCCCTGATTGTGAATATATTGCCAATGAAGTATTCAACCTTTTGGCAATCAAGTGTGTCTTGTGAGTTATTGTTGCATATCACGCAGAACTTCACGATTTTTGTAATCTTGACTCTTTCCTCGTTTCACTAAGGAGCTTTTTTGTAATGAACACCAAAACAATGACGAACACATTGCATATTCTTGGTTTATCCGCCGTATCTTTGCTTCGCGCTTGTGCGCTTGTCTTCACTTTCTCGGTTTCTTCTCTGCTGGCACAATCCAAACAATCGAACATTCCCGATGGTAAAACCGTGTTAGCAAAAGTCGGCTCGGAAGCCATTACCTACAAAACGCTTGAAGATGCGTATCGTAAAAATATCAACAACAAAACGATACAGCTTAACAAAGTTTCTGCCGACAGTGTGCGCGATTTCCTCAATTTATACATTAACTATCGTCTTAAAGTGCAGGATGCAAAAGCACGTGGTTATAACCAAAAGCCAGACATTGTACAGGATATTCGTCAAAATCGTGCTTCGCTCGCCGCGCCGTATCTTTTTGAGAGGGCAGTCGTGAATCCCCGTGTAGATACGTCGTTTGCACGCCGGCAAAAGCAGTTTCGTGTTGGATTGATTTTTACGAAAATTCTCAATAACGATACAACGCGAGCGTACAAGCGCTCGTTATCAATGTTAGAATTGTTGAAAAAAGGTGCAGATTTTCGCAAAATGGCGACTGACTCCAGCGACGATGAATACTTCCGTAACCTTGGTGGTGAAATGCCGCTTTTAACAAGCGACCGTGTATTACGGGAGATTGAAAATGCTGCATTTCGTATGAATGTTGGTGAAATTTATCCCAAGCCACTTCGTTCCAACTTAGCGGTGCCGGGGTATTATATTGTGAAACTCCTTGCTATGGAGCCGCGCATAGCTGTACGAGGACGGTATATCCTTTTGAAAGCACCGGCACGTTCCGGTCCGAATGGCTCACCATTGCCTACAAGTCCCGAAGATTCTCTTGCTACGGTCAAGCGAACCGATAGTGTACGGAAATTAATTGCCGGTGGTTTAGATTTTGCGGAAGCGGCAAAGAAATTTTCTGAGGATGCTTACGCACAATATGGTGGTATCTTCCCGGCATATTACACCGAAACAACAGGCTATGTCAATGGGCTGCGGTATCGTTTCCCCGAAGAAGTTGATAAATGGCTCTTTGCAAAGAACCGCGCCAATGGAGATATTTCTGACGTGATTCCGACGTTTAACGGAATGTATATCGTGCGTCGTGATTCCTCAAAAATTGGCGGTGATGACCGCGAAGAACTCAAGCGTTTTTACAAGCGGGTACATTTTGAAGCAGACAAAAAACTCTTTTTCGATTCTGTGAAAAAAGCCCGTAAATTCGTGCTTAATGAAAAGGCGTTGGAAACATTCTTGAAAGCCGTTGATACTACTCGCCCGTCATTCGACAGTGCCCAAAAAGTACGCTTGAATGCTAAATTGCTCAAAGAATCATTGGTGAAATTTACCGGTTTTACTCTGAGCGTCAATGGTTTTGCTGACTCTCTGCTCAAACGCAGCGATTTGCGCGGTTTTTCTCTTACACGGCAAGGAATGACGCAGGCGGTAGAGAAATTAACCGAACTTGCGCTTACCGATGCTTTGACAAGTACGCTCGAAGCGGATTATCCCGAATTTGCTGCTCTGATGAAAGAATTTGAAGAAGGAATTTTGATTTTCCGTGTGGAAGAGCAAGAAATTTGGAGCAAGATGAAATTTGATACAGCTCGTGCGCGTGCTTATTATGAACCGATTAAAGAGCGTTTCAAAACGCAGGAACAATATGAATTTTCTGAAATATGGGTTGCGTCGGATTCATTAGCACAATCTTTGTATAAACGCTTGCAAACCGCAAAAAATCGTACATCGCTCTTTGATTCTCTTGCTGCGGAGTTTACCGAGCGTCCGGGCTATAAAGAGCGCAAGGGCAAATGGGACCCGCTTCCTGCCACAGAGTACACCATTCCGGATGAGTTCAAAAAGCGCGGTGCAAAGATTGGTGATGTTCTCGCTCCGTTTAAATTTCAGGGTAGTTTTGCCATTGCGCGGTTAAATGGTATCCAACCTATTCGTCAAAAAACCTTCGATGAGGCAATTCCTGATTTTGCCGCACAATTTCAGGATATTGTCCAAAAAGAATTAACACAAAAATGGCTTGATGGCTTGCGTGCTAAATATCCGGTAGCTATTGAGCAAGAAACCTTTTCATCAATTTGGAAATAAATTTCGTGGGGTATTATTCTATGAATTATTCTCGTTTTTGGTTCAGTGTGCTGGTGGCATTGTGCGTTCTTCCGGCACTTACTAACCGCTCTGTTGCTCAGGTGACAGGAAATTTGAAGTCTGGCGAGGCAATGGATAAAATTATTGCTGTTGTTGGTAATGAAATTATTTTGAAGTCCGAAGTTGTTGGTCATGCAATGATGGCTGCTGCACAAGAGCGTCGCACGAATGCTCGTCCTGATGACCCGGTATTACTGAAACGTTCACTCGAAGTTCTGATCAATGAAAAACTGATCGTTACCAAAGCCGTTGAAGATAGTTTGACCGCCTCGGAGGATGAGATTACGGAGCGAATGGAATATCAGATTCAAGCAATGGTGCAACAAATCGGCTCTGAGCGCCGTGTGGAAGAAGTGTATGGAATGTCTATGGCGAAAATACGTCGTGATTTCCGTGAAGAAATTCGTAAACAATTGCTGACAGAGCGTCTTTCGCAGCAAAAATTTTCGTCAATTAAAGTTTCATCCAAAGAGGTGCAGGATTTTTACAAACAGTTTCGGGATTCAATTCCGCCCGTCCCGCCGCAATATGAGTTGTATCACATTGTAAAAAATGTTGAGCCTTCGCCCGCCGCGAAGGAAAAAACGATTGCCTTGGCAAAAAAAATACGGGATTCACTCATTGCCGGTGGTGATTTTGCCGCATTTGCTCGTCGATATAGCAATGACCCCGGTTCAGCACAAGCCGGTGGCGAGTTAGGTTTTGTCCCGCGCGGGAAATTTATTGCGGAGTTTGAAAAAACAGCGTATGCACTGCAAGTCAACGAAATTTCACAGCCTGTCGAGACTCCATTTGGTTTTCACGTTATTCAACTTCTCGACAAGCGCGAAAATGAAGTCAAAACTCGGCACATTTTGCTAAAACTTGGTCAGACCGATGATGATGTCACACGTACAAAAGCATTTTTGGATTCATTGAAAATGCGTGTAGCGAAGGGCGAACTTTTTGAAGATCTCGCAAAACAATACTCCAATGATGACGATACGAAAGCCTTTGGCGGTTTGCTTGGGAAAATGGAAGCCTCAAAATTGCCTTCGGATATTGCTTCCAAAATCGAACAATTGAAAGACGGAGAAATTACTGAAGCAATGCCATATAATGCTCCCGGCAGTACCAAAAGTGCGTTTAATATCGTTTTGCGCAAAAAATATATTCCTGAACATAAGATTTCCTACGATGATGATTACAAGCGCCTTGAGCAGATGACCACGATGCAAAAGCGTGCGAAGGTTTATGAAGATTGGATGCAGGAGTTACGCAAAAATATCTATTGGGAAATCAAAGGTAAATTGTAGAAATTGCTAAAGATTAATTTTTCGGCTGTGGTCGCGCGCAATATATTGCGGTAGTTCGCAGCCTTTTTTCATTTTATCTGCTCTGAACAAAGAGCAACGGTTATGGGAAACCATTCACAACATCAAAAATTGAGCCTTGCCGGGCTGCTTATTACGGTTGGAATTATTTACGGTGACATTGGTACTTCACCATTATACGTGTTAAAAGCAATCGTCGGAACACGTATAATAACAGAAGATTTAATTTTAGGCGGGCTTTCTTGCGTTTTTTGGACACTCACACTTCAAACAACGATAAAGTATGTTTTGATAACCCTTCGGGCTGATAACAACGGCGAAGGTGGTATCTTTTCGCTTTTTACGCTTGTTCGGCGGCGCGGTAAATGGCTTGTTGCTCCGGCAATGCTTGGTGGCGCTTCTTTGATTGCAGACGGTATTATTACTCCGCCTATTTCGGTGTCATCGGCAATTGAAGGCTTACGCATTATTGACCCGGCATTGCCTACAGTCGGTATTTCAATGGCAATTATCACGGCATTATTTGTGGTACAGCAATTTGGTACGGCAAAAATTGGTCAGGCATTTGGTCCCATTATGGTTCTGTGGTTTGCGATGTTGGCGACGTTAGGGGTGGTGAATATCGGTGCATATCCTGCTGTCATTAAAGCATTTAACCCATATTATGCGTATCATCTTTTAACTGCTTTCCCGCATGGTTTCTGGATTTTAGGTGCTGTTTTCCTTTGTACCACAGGTGCAGAAGCACTTTATTCCGATCTCGGACATTGTGGGCGACCTAATATTCAGGTCTCATGGGGTTTTGTGAAGGTGGCGCTGATTCTGAATTATATGGGACAAGGTGCGTGGTTGCTTTCAAGCGGTCTACAAACTCTGAACGGTGTCAATCCCTTTTATGCCATTATGCCAAAATGGTTTTTACCGATTGGTATTGGTATTGCTACGGCTGCTGCTATTATTGCCTCGCAGGCTCTCATTACCGGTTCATTTACGCTTTTTAGTGAAGCGATTAAACTGCACCTTTGGCCCCGTCTGGCGATTCGGTATCCTTCGGAATCGCGCGGACAAATGTATATCCCGACAGCAAATTGGCTCTTGTGGGCGGGCTGTATGTTTATTTTGTGGCATTTTGAAGAATCTAGCCACATGGAAGCCGCATATGGTATTGCTATTACGTTAGCAATGCTTTCTACAACAATGCTCTTAGCGCAGTACCTCAAACGCATGGAATATAGTACCGGAGTTGTTATTGCTATTATTGCTATTTTTAGTGCGATTGAAATGGGTTTTTTAATTGCAAATATGAGTAAATTGCACGAAGGTGGTTGGATAACACTTGTTATTTCAACAGTATTGGCAATGGTCATGGTGATTTGGTTTAACGCTCGTATCATATTGGCACGTTTTGCCCATAGTGTTCGTATTGAAGATTATCTGCCTGCATTGCGTGATTTATCGGAAGATCGTGAAGTGCCGAAGTATTCGACACATTTGGTGTATTTGAACAAAGTGCCGTATCCGCATCAAGTTGACCGAAGTATCATTTATTCTGTGCTGGAAAAACAGCCTAAAAGAGCTGATATTTACTGGCTTTTGCATATTGAAACAACCGATAGTCCCTACACGATGGAGTATGAAGTAGAGCATCTTGTTCCTGATGCAGTAATTCGTCTCACATTTTATCTCGGATTTCGTGTTCCGCTTCATATCAACGCATTTTTCCGACAGGTTGTTTGTGATTTAGAAAAAAATGATGAAGTAGATACATCAAGTCGTTATATCTCCTTAAAAAACAATCAAATAACCGGTGACTTTCGTTTTGTTGTTTTTGAGGAATATTTATCCGATGAATATGATCGTTTGACAGTTCTTCAGCGCTTAATTGTAGAAGCATACATTTTTATGAAACGTTTTGCGCTTTCGATAGTCAACGAATTTGAACTGGATTTAAGTTCGGTAACAGTTGAAAAGGTTCCGATTTCTACCCATTCGCATCAATACCTGAAACTTAGACGCATAGAAGCATAAATAAACTTACATGTTACCGTAAGTATGCAAAAAGGGGTAGTATGGCAAAAAAGCGTTTAACACCGGATGAATTTTATGCTGACCTTACCGAGCCGCATAAAAGCATAGCTCTGGAGATACGATCGCTTGTGTTGGGTACAGAGCCGGATATTGTCGAGGAAATCAAATATGGTATTCCTTTCTATTTGCGTGAAGGTTGGGTGTGTTATGTGAATGTTACTAAAAAAAATGGTGTAACAATAGGTTTTGTAAACGGTAAAGTGATGTCTGATACGTTTGGTCTTTTTGATAATAAGGATTTGAAAATGATACGATTTATCGAATTACCAAGTGTAGCTTTTGTTCGTGAAAAGCGTGATGAAATCACAAATTATGTGATAGAAGCGCTGGTTATTAATGACGCAAAAACGAAAATGTAAGTGACTATTACAATAACAGTAATGACAGAAAATCAACAACATCCCATAAATGCTGAATACAGTGAACCGAGTACGCCTGAAGGAACGGTAATATACTGTTTGGACAAAGGTTTTGTGCGTTTAGTAGACTCTATGGGTTCAGACGCGGCAATTGTCCAAGCTGCTCGTGTTTCGTACGGCGCAGGTACAAAAAAAGTGAATGAAGACAGAGGACTCATTCGCTATCTCATGCGCCATGCTCATACTACGCCCTTTGAAATGGTGGAGTTCAAATTTCATGTGAAACTTCCGATATTTGTAGCACGGCAATGGATTCGCCATCGCACGGCAAATGTGAATGAATACAGTGGACGCTACTCGGTAATGAAAGATGAATTTTATGTTCCCGATGCCGTGCAAATACGTCCTCAAAGCCAAAGCAATAAGCAGGGACGTTCCGACGAGACCTTGTCAGCGGTAGAGACCGCAGAAATACTTGCGCTTTTACAGAATGGTCAAGATCGTTCATATCAAGATTACGAGACGTTATTAGAAAAAAATTTTGCGCGCGAACTTGCCCGTATCAACCTTCCTGTGTCGCAATACACAGAATGGTACTGGAAAATTGATTTGCATAACTTGTTCCATTTTTTGCGTTTGCGTATGGACTCTCATGCCCAATACGAAATTCGTGTGTATGCTGAAGCGATGGCACAAATTGTGCGGGAAATAGTTCCTTTTGCTTATGAAGCATTTGAAGATTATGTGCTACATGCTGTGCGCTTGACATATCCTGAAATCAAAGCAATGAAGCGTCTTTTAGTCAGAGCGGATGCCCTAATCTTGAATGACGAAGTCTTAAGCGAAATTGGATTGTCGAAGCGCGAAATGGAAGAATTTCGGAAAAAATTGGCGACGATGACGGAGTAAAAACTTATGTTGAGACTGTTGCGATAAAAACACAATAAGTAAACAACTCTCTTTCATCCTTACAACCGCATGAATGCTATGCTAACGCAAGCCATCCAAGACTATTTGAAAGCCATATACAAGCTCAGTGAGCATGGCGGCGCGGTGACAACCAATGACCTTGCTAAAGAACTCAAAGTTGCGCCTGCTTCGGTAACAAACATGCTGAAGCGTTTATCGGAAATGAATTTAGCCTCGTATGCTTCGTATAAAGGAGTAACGCTTTCGGAAGCCGGTTGTAAAGCAGCTCTAGAAATTATCAGACACCATCGTTTATTAGAACTATATCTCAAAGAAGCGCTTGGATATTCTTGGGATAAAGTGCATGATGAAGCTGAGACATTAGAACACCATATTTCAGAAGAATTTGAAGACCGTATTGCGGCTATGCTTGGCGACCCGCATTATGATCCGCATGGCGATCCCATTCCTAGCAAAAACGGTACAGTCCCCCCTACATCTACTACACCTTTGGCGGTGCTTGAACCTGGCATGAATGCTGTTATTCAGAGAGTTTCTGATGCTGATCCGGAGTTTTTACGGTATTGTGCTTCGATTGGTATTATTCCACAAGCATCTGTGCAACTCATTGCTAAAACACCATCAAGCCAAACACTAACTTTACGCATAGGTGTAGAAGATAATGCACAAGAATATGTTATTGGTACAGTTGTCGCAGAACAAGTGTTTATTGCACGCATGACAGAGTAGTATAATTTTTGCGCTGAAACCCTGTTGGTATCTACCTCTAAGCAAAAATGAACATTTTATCATTTTCTCGTCATTTGAAAGTCATCATTGTCCACGTACTTTTGCGAGTGATACGTGGACAAGTCTTTGTTCTTTGTTTAGCAGGTTTTCTCCGCTTTACTGGTTTGGTGTTGCTTACAGGACTGAGTATCTGTGTTCTGACAGGATGTTATTCATTTACTGGTGGTTCTATTCCGCCGCATTTGAAGACTCTGAGCATCCCATTAGCAGAAGATAATAGTGTTGGTGGCAGCCCCCAAATGCGCGAAAATTTAACCCAACTTATTGTACAGGCATTCCGACGTGAAAATGCGTTTACGCTTGTTCAAGACCGTTCTGACGCTGTTTTAGAAGTAACAATTACCGGTTTAATAGAAAACCTTGCAACGGTTACTGGTAGCGAGCAAGAGCGTGACAAGCAAATTATAGTGAATGTGAATGTGGTCTATCAAGATCGCGTAAAACAAAAGCAAATTTGGGTTAAACAGTTCGCTCCACCGCAAACATATTCTGTTGCTTCTCAAGTTGAAGGGCGAAATGCAGCAATAGAGCGTGCATTGCGACAAATTGCCAATGATATCGTATTGGCTGTTGTTTCCGGTTGGTAGAGGGAATGCAATTTTTTGAGAAGAACCTGTGCAGCAAAGAACAGACCTTACGCCGCGTGTTGTAAACCATATTTTGCAATTCACTACACGCTCTAACACAAGGTCAGTTTACCTTTATGGAAACATTGATTCGCCTTATTCCAATGCACGATGCGCTGTTAGCGCTTTATTTTCTTTCGCTTTCGATTCTGTTCTTATTTGGCTTGCAAAGCGCGGTTATGGTGTATTACTACACTCGTACACGTGGAGCAAAGCGCTCCACGCCCGTAATGCCCACTGAAGTTCCTATGGTAACGGTCCAGTTGCCCCTTTTTAATGAAGTCTATGTAGTCGAGCGCCTGATAGAGTCTGTTTGCGCTATGGAATATCCCAAAGAACGCATGGAAATCCAGGTTTTGGATGACTCCACCGATGAAACAGTTGAGGTAACTCGTCAAATTGTAGCGCGATATGCTTCGCAGGGCTTTGACATTAAACATATTCACCGTACAAACCGTGCTGGGTATAAAGCGGGAGCACTCAAAGAAGGTTTGGCAATTGCAAAAGGCGATTACATTGCTATTTTTGATGCTGATTTTGTCCCGAAAGCAGAATTTCTACAAAAAACAATCCCACATTTTTTTAGTGGCGAAAAAGTTGGTATGGTGCAAACGCGCTGGGAGCATCTTAACGAAGACTATTCCTTTCTCACACGAGCACAAGCTCTTGCCCTTGACGGGCATTTCGCAATTGAGCAAGAAGTTCGTAACAAAGCAGGATTCTTCATTAACTTTAATGGTACTGCCGGCGTTTGGCGCAAAGAAGCTATTTATGATGCAGGCAATTGGCATTATGACACGATTACTGAAGACACAGACCTCAGCTATCGCGCACAGCTTCGTGGCTGGAAATTTATTTATCTGAATGATGTAACTTCACCGGCAGAACTTCCGGCGGAAATCAATGCTTTCAAAGCACAGCAATTCCGTTGGACAAAAGGAACAATTGAAGTTGCAAAGAAAATTCTTCCGACTGTTTGGCGCTCGGAATTGCCACTTCGCGTGAAGATTCAATCCACTTTCCACCTTGCAGCAAATATTGTGTTCCCGTTCATTATTTTAGTGGCGTTGTTGAATGTACCGCTAGTGATTATTAAAAACGTTATGCCGCAATACGGCTGGTACTTTGATTTGATGGTTATCTTTACTCTTGCTTCAGTTAGCACGTTTACGTTCTATACAGTTGCACAGTATACGATACATCGTGAAGATTGGCACGAGCGAATTTTCTTATTTCCTCTCTTTATGGCGGGAAGTATGGGATTAGCAATTAACAATACTCGTGCGGTGTTGGAAGCAATTTTCAATAAGAAAAGTGAATTTGTACGGACACCAAAGTTTAAAGTCGAAAAAAATGGTGATAAGTGGCAATCAAACAAGTACAAAGCAAAGAAAATTGACCGTACGGTGTTTGTTGAACTTGCATTTGCAGCATACTTCTTTGTTGGTATTTGTATTTCATTATACTGTATGGAGTTCGCGGCAATTCCTTTCCAAGCAATGTTCTTTTTTGGTTTTGCTGTTGTTGGTGGGCTGTCTGTACGCCACGCCAAGATTCGTTCATAGCCGAGCGATATTGAAGAAATCATTATATGGAGACAATGCCCCAATTATTCGCGTTATATTGCGAATAAGCGGGGCATTTTCTTGAATCTCAAGGAAACTTTCCTCCACCGGCGCAATAAATTATCGATTGATGTGTCTAAAGCTAAGGTATGGAAAAAGAATTTTGTAACTTCTGTATCTTCTCTGGCTTTTTCTCGTAAATAGCTTCACCACCACAGGAAGAAGCCAAATTGTTAGAAGGTATGTCTGACCATAGAGAAGGAATCATGTCATGAAAAAGGTAGTCATTATGTCGGTTGCAGCAGGCGGCGGTCATAAGACAGCCATGCTCTCGATTGCTCGTACTTTGAGTGAATACGCGCCGTTATTGGAAGTGGAGTGTTTTGAAAGTCAGGTTGAAAGTCTTGATGCCCTTCATCGTAATTCCTATACATTAAACGAAGGTCTATACGATGCGCTCTACAAAGTTGCTGATTTACAGGTCGTACAGGATGTTTGGTCTGTTATCTTTTTGCCTTTGATGAAAAAATTGATGGATGAGTTTCGACCGATTATGCAATCTGATCGGTATGATGTCATTATTAGCACGCATTTTGTTCAGACCTTTGCCATGGTGAAATTACGTGAAGAATTGGGTAGTACCGTGAAAATTTTAGCGTATATTCCCGATTTTGATGAATCGAGTGTCCATTTTGCTGCTTATAAAGGTCATCGTGCTGATGGTGCAATTGCACAAAGTCCTCGTTTTTTGGCAAAGCTGCATAAACGCTTTGGAGTCCCTCGTCATGCTTTGCAGCAAGCTGGTTATGTTACACGAGAAGAATTTACCGCTGTCCGTAATCTTACAAAGGTAGAAGCGGTTCGGCGTGTTGCTGCATTGCCGTTTCAGGGTGCAGAGTCAATATCCGATAACCGCATGACGTTTGTTGCCGCAGGCGGGTCATTTTGGGTATCAGAGATTTACAAAGAGATAAAACAACTCGGCGAATCTGAGGCGATGAATTGGCAAAATGTTCAAATTCTCGTTGTTTGCGGACATAATGAAGAAGCATATCGTGACTATATGCTGCTACAGAAAGAATTGTCCACAAACAATTCTGATGTGCGGATTGTGCCATTGCCATTTATGAATGCGGAACAATTAGCGCTGGTTTATCGTGCTTCTGATGCAGTAATGCTGTCCGGTATTGCTCCTGCAACTTTGTACGAGTTGATCGAAGCACAAGCAGGTCAGCCCGTTATTCGCCGTGTTAATCCGGGACCAGAGCGCTTTAATCTGAAGTATATTCTTGATAGAAACTTAGCTGTTTCTACTCCTTCAAAGGAAGATTTTCTCTCATTAATGATGAATTTAAGCCATTCTCCAACACTTCTGGCACAGTACAACGAAAGGCATCGTCAAGCTGCTGAACAAGAACGTGCATTTGCACAGCGTCGTGCAAAAAATATGGCGATATTTATTGAGCATTTTGCGACAAATACACCAAACACTGCATACCGTATTAAACCTCGTTATAGCTTAGGTTCAACTTTCATTAGAAATTTTGCTAAAGCTGGTGTTGGTTCGCAATATCTATCAGCATTATTAGCGCGACCCATTTCCCGTGTGCGCCGTTCTTAAATTGCAAGCCAACGTCTGAAAAAAAACATTTTTAATGATCGGTTTTTGAGCCCGTCTAATGGCAGCGTGCTTTAAGGTAAATCCTTGCACAACCATTATACGGGTTTGTTGTTTTTATTATTCCATTATTGTTCATTTTCTCATTATAGACTTCTCATTCTGAAACGTTTTTGCTCAAAAGCAGCATTTGTGTTTTGTTTTAAGTCAAGTTCCCCTCGGTATTTTTCGTGCGTGTGCAGACGATGTTTTGACTGTTAGTAAGGTTTTCTTATCTTACGTCTTGGTGTAATGTAGAACTGAAGCCCCTAGAAAGAGTTTGAACCCAAATAATAGTGTTTCGTTTGATGTCGATTACGTATCAAAAAAATTGGTGTTTGAAATGGCATATATTTTGGGTAATTAGTTATTAGCTTTTGGCTCCTCTCTTGCTTCGCGCTGTGTATTTGTGTAGTACGTTGTCCGAGCTGCAACCAAAGTTCTGCTGTACAAGCAGCTACACAACCAATTATCGTATTTTTCTTTGTTTTTCATGGATTTACTTCTCCGTCTTTTTGGTCGTCTTGTTTACAACCGTATTGTGGCAATAATTGCAAGTCTTGTTGCTCTAGTCTCGTATATTCCCTCTGTACTGCAAGCTCAAAGTACTACTTTATTGCAGCATGGATTACGGTGTTCTGATGCACTAACGTTTTGTCAAACAACGTACCGAACCAATTTTCACACTGACAGCACATTTCTTCAAGAGCCGTTGCCTAATACCGACTGTTTTGCAGAGATACGTCAAAATCCTACCGAACAGCGTGTTAATGGTGTGTGGTACAGAATTACTGTCTATCAAAGCGGAGATTTGGGCTTTGGGATTCAGCCTGTTAATGCTGACGGAACACCAAATAATCGCGTTAATCTTGATTGGGCACTTTTTCGTATAACTGATAGTACTTCTTGTGGACGTTTGGAGGCTCCGGTGCGGTGTAATACAGCCACACAAGGGGGATTAACAGGAGCTATTGAGTCGGAGGTCATTGAAGAGCATTTTGCCGAACCTGTACGCAATGTTCAGCCGGGCGATGTATTTTTGCTGTTGGTTTTGAATCCAAGTAATTATCGCTTCGGTTATATGATTGACATGGGGTTCTCTTCTTCGCAAATGCTGGCGCAACAAGCACCACTCCTGTTGCGAAATCTTAGCGCGCCTCGCAGCGTCTGCCAGACCAATACCCTTACAATAGAACTGTCTGACCGCGTATTGGTTAATACTGTAACAAGCGGTATATTTTCTGTAATCAGTGCACGTGGTGTTCCGCGTAATGTTATCGGGGTTACATCGCAGCGTTTTGGGATCACGACAACTGCTTCAGGGAGTGCGTTCGATAACATTTTTACGCTGTTTTTAGACAGACCGATTGAACAATCAGAACGCTATACTGTACGCACAACACAAAGTGTTCCATCAGTTTGTCAAATGCTACGTTCTTCTTCGCAAGTGTCTGCACTTATTTCGGTTGGTCCGCAGGTAGATATTGCCGGCTTCCGAGAATATTGTGCCGTTGGTGCAAAAATTTCTGCTTCAGGTGAATTCCGTTCATATTTCTGGGAAAATGCTCGTACCGGAGCAAGCGTCGGTAATACACGTACGGTAACAGTTCCTGAGGGCGAATATCGGTTAACCGTTATTGATAATAATGGTTGTCAAGCCTCTACATCGGCATTTATTCGTGCAACAAGCGCGATTATTGTTAATCTTGCGGCAAAAAATGGGAAAACGTGGTTCTGTAATTTTCGTGACGGAAGTGATGGGGTGTTTCTTGAAGCAACTCCCGGCTTTGACCGTTATGAATGGTTCTTTAACGGGACACCGATGACAGGAATTCCGACTACAGGTACAACCAGTGAGAAATATGTTTTTGATTCACCTGGAACATATACAGTGCGGGCGTTTGTTAATGGCTGCGAAAGCATATCTAATAGTATTGCTGTCACTATGCGACCAATCCCAGCAAAGCCAGTTATTCAGCGTGTTGGAAATTATTTTACTGTTGTGAATCCATCACTGCCGGGGGCGAATTATTATTGGATTCAACGGTTGGCTAATGGTAGTGCTCGTGGTGTTGAAAATGGTTGGGACTGCGCTCCGACAACAAGCGGAACCTATTTTGTTCGTTTGACAAATGAAAGCTCTTGCTCACTTGATTCTGATACGCTGAGTATTACGGTTAATTCGGTGCAAGCACGTCTTGAAACAGGATCGTATAGTGCCTTACAAGGTCGCCCATTTGATATACAATTCCGACTAACAACATACATGGGAAATTTGCGTATGGTTGGTGCTACCGGGTTAACAGTAACATTACGGTGTTTCGCAGGATTGTTATTGCCGATGCCGGGGCAACGGGCTGTTCTTCAACAGCGTGAAAATGCCGATAGAGATCGTTTGATTACGTTAAATTTTCCCTTGCCGACACAATTAAGCCCGAATGCAGTTATTGGAACGATACGTATGGTTGCTGGTATCCCTTCTGGTATGCTTGCCTCTAGTACGAATGCTGTTCGGACAACAACAATAACGGGCTTGTATTTAGAAGATATTGTGTTTTTGACTCCAAATCGAAAAACTATTCAAGGAATTAGTATTGATACAACATTAGGAACATTCCGATTGCAAAATGCGGGCGCCCTTGCTGTTGCGGAAAGTGGTGTTGATACTGCTGCTGAAGATACTGCGACAAACATTAGCGTCTCGGTACATCCCAATCCAGCAACAAATGATGTTTTAACCGTAGATTATGCTCTTGTGAACCATAATAACGAAGAATTACCGATAAGTGGGTTCTTGCAAGATACCTTTGGAAATCGCATTAAAACATTGTTTTTCGATGAAAAACGCTCACAAGGAGTCTATTCGCGTGAAATTGATGTCCATGATATCCCACGAGGGACATATGTACTCATTATTCGTACGGCAACAACATATCGATCTGTTTTAGTCTCAATCAATAAATGACGCTATTGCAAAGATTGTATATCGCTTCTAAAATTCGACATCTCCGCAGCTTCATCTGTCTGTATTATGCAGAAATGTTGCGGAGTTTGTGCGTTTTATGCTCTACAGTTTGGTTTACATTGGGGATGGCGATAGTTGTGATGATAATTGTCGGAAATGCGAACGGATATGCACAATTACAACTCCGCGAACCGGTAGAATGGCGAGCGGGCATCTTCGGGCATTACGGGCTTAATTTTCATATTGGCGTGTTTGATTCATTGACAAAGCAGGTTGTTTCTATCCCTTACACTGAAAGCACGGGTCGTTTTCTTGGTGGTTCGGGGCAAGGTTGGACGCTTGGTGCGCTTTTTGAAAAGCCGCTTTCGCATCAACTTTCCTTTGCCGGACGTGCTTCTTTAGGGACATTGGACGGGATGATGACAATTGTCGAGCCGGCATTGTTTTTTCGGGATAGTTCCGGTCAGTTTGTTCCGGCATTTGTTGATATTGCTTCGCAGTTTAGTGTACGTGTATTTTCCCTTGCACTTGAGCCGATGATGGCTTGGCACCCAGTTCCGAATTTGTCCCTGTATCTCGGAGGACGATTTGGTGCGGCTTGGGGAACGCGTCTGCAAGATTTTTCGATAATTAATGATCCATCGCGAGCTGTACTTTTTCCCGATAGTAATTCAACGAAAATTCTTGCTGATTCTGAGCGTATGTTGTCTCATCTTTTTATACCTAATGTCAGTCTTATTGCGGGACTAAGTTATGCTTTCCCATTAGATATTGATGAAACCCTATTTTTTGCACCGGAGATTTGGTACAGTCAAAATCTCACGCCCTTTTTGAATAATCTTCCCGAAGGGCAATCGTGGTCGATTAACACATTACGCGGTGGCTTGAGTTTGAGATATTCACCCGAAGCCGCACGAAGGTATTTACCTCCCGCTATTGTTCGCACAGCAGAATCAGAGCGACTTTCTATTAACATTACGCCGCTTGCGCTGGATTCGAGTGGTAAAGAATCGCCATTATTGCGGCTGCGTATGGAAGAAACACTGTCAAAACAGTCTCATCCGTTATTGCCATATATTTTTTTTGATAAAAATAGCGATATTATTCCAGCACGGTACACAAGATTACTTGTTCCACAAACACCATCTTTTGCTGAGAAAAACTTGGTAAAATGGGGAACACTGGAAATATACTATCACGCACTGAATATCATTGGTAAGCGATTGCGGGAAAATCCTACGGCAACTATTCGTATTGTTGGGTGTGCAAGTGCGGATGAATACACGGCAGATTCTTCGCATATAGTTTTGGCAACGCGCCGCGCTGAGTCTGTCATGACGTATTTGCGTGATGTTTGGCGCATCCCAATGGAGCGTATGAACATTGAAGCACGTGGGCTTCCTCTCGAATCGAATGAGTTACCGATAGAAGCTGCACACACAGAGAACCGCCGTGTGGAAATATATTCGGGTACGTGGAATATTGTTCGTCCGATTATGAATGTTGATACACTATTAGAATGTACGCCGCCGGCAGTGAAATTTTTACTTCGTGCCAATACGCAGGGACGTATCGGTAAATGGCGTTTCAAGATTGACCAAGGGAAAAATGCTATTCATTCTGTCAGTGGCTTGGGAGCGCCGGATACAGAAGTATTTTGGCATCCTTCGCGTGAACATCGTACTGTTCCTCGCACCGAAGAGGTAATCCGGTGTAATTTTGATTTTCTTGAAGAAGATGGTGAAGGTGGAACTGCAACAATTTCTATCCCGATTGAGCAGGTAACGATTGCTAAAAAACGGCGTAAAATTACGTTTGTGGGTAATTCTGATGCCGATAAACAAATAGACATCTACCGTTTTATTTCATTCCCAAAAGATGATGTAAAACCAAGTCCTCTACACGAGCGGCTGCTTGGTGAAATAGTGCAATCCGGTATTGATTCCGGAGCAAAAATTACCGTGTCCGGCTTTACCGACAAGCTTGGTAATCAGGAACAGAATCTTCAACGTTCTTTAGAACGTGCTCAAAATATTGCCGAAACGCTCACAAGTATTATTGCTGCTGGTAGTCCTCTATCAAAACCTATTGTTGCAGGTTTTGGCGCAACAATGGGAGTTTATCCTGAACAAACACCTGAAGGGCGCTTATATTCTCGGATGGTAGAACTGCGCATTGAAACGAGTTCCAGTCGATAGTTGGCGTAGCTAGTGACACAGTAGCCTGAGCTAATTAAGCCTTGTTCTTTATTTGTGCATCATAGCTGAAGTCAAATGAGTTCAGATAATACAAGGGAAATTATGTCCTATCTTTGTACAATAATTACTTCTTTTATCATTTCGTTAGGAGTTCGTATGCGTTTATTTGTTTCAAAACGTCTTTTTGTGCTAATCGCTGTTTTCTGCAGCTTTGGGGCTGTTGTTATGATGTCGTCATGTCAAGGACCTGCCGGACCACAGGGACCACAAGGACCTGCCGGACCACAAGGACCTCAAGGTCCCGCAGGAAGTGCCTCCGCTTCAGCACAGGTAACAAATATCACTGTTGCCACGAGCGAATGGCGGTCAGCCGGCACAGGATCACCGGGAGCGCTTCTGCAGTCCGGTTGGAAAACGGCTGCAAATATTACACAAGCCATTATGAATAGCGGCGCAGTGCTAGTGTATATGCAGGTTTCTGACCCACCAAGCCAAACCACGTGGCAGCAACTTCCTTTGACATTTTATGGAACCAATGTTTTTCAGGTTATTGATTGCCAGTATCGTTTAGGGCAAGTACAAGTGTATATCAATCAATCGAATACTGTTGCTCCTGTTACTCCGACAGGAACGCTGACTTTCCGTGTTGTTGCTATCCCGGGAACAACCGTTACGGCGCTTGCACAACAGGTTAATATCAGTGATTATCAGTCCCTGAAAACAGCATTTCATTTAGCAGAATAAAGGGATTGCAACAACGTCTTGCAACATGATAAAAAATATAAAGCCGTGCAGCCTTGATACAAAGCGGTCTGCACGGCTTTTGCTATTGGAGATTTAATGCTAAAAAGCAGCATTACGCTTGACATCTTCAAACCGATATTGCTTTTTGATGAATCCATCTTCAAAGACTGTCTGCAAAATATCCGTGCCTTCATTTGTCGAAGCGACAGTAGTGAAGCTGCCTTGAGCCGAATGGATGAGTTTTAAGCGTCCGCGTTTCGAGTTTTTGCCGCTATCGGTAATGGGTTGCTTGAATACATCACGCTCTTCGCCACCGACAACAGCCGCACTGCATTTGAAGGCAAATTTTTGCGTGTCGCGGTCAAGTTTTTGTAAAAGAGCGCCGCCCATACCAAAGGCAATGTTATCTGCCGACCATCCGTGCTGCTTCAAAACGCTTAAAATCTCCCGAATCGAATCATAATCAACACCGTCGCCTTGAATAACGCGCACATTGGGATGTAAGACTTTATAGCCCTTTGCATTTGTTTCGCTGCCAAAGCGCGAACCCAGAATTTCCATGACCTTCAGTACAACTTCCGATGGCTTGCCCGAATCAGGACGCACAACCAACGTTCCTTTGCGTTGCAAAACGTCATTTTTGAGTTCTTGTCCCCAAATTTTGTCACAAGCATCGTAAATATTATATGAATCGCTCACACACGCTACCAAGCCTTCGGGATATTGGGTGAGCATATTTTTGTACGCAGCGGCTTCATTCTCTCGTCCCCACGATGTAATCGTACTATGTTCGGCAGCAGGAATCGAAAAACCATAGCATTTCTGCGCTTTGTAATGTTTCTCTAAAAACGTCAGTGCTGCAATAGTATCGGTTCCCATGAAATTGACCAAATGCGCTGCGCCGCCCATTCCTGCCGATTCTACCGACGAAACGCCCCGAAAACCGAAATCGTGCAATTTGAAATCAACGAGCGTGGGGTCGCCTGTGTCCGTCAAAAATTGCGTGATGACTTTTTTGATTTCCCGCGATAACGTTGCAACGGTGCAGCCATACCAAACTTGTACCAATAACGTTTCGAGAAAGTTTGTAAGCCAAAAACATTCCGCATCGGTGTTTTCAATCGTCATAAGGACGTTATGTGTAGGAATAGCACTGCCTTCCGGTACGGCTTTGATGCGAACGGGTAGTCGCCCGTTATGTCGTTGGAGAATGTATTCCCAGCCGGCACGGTTAAAAAGATTGGGATTGCTAAAATGTTGTTCATACACTAACGCTGCTTCGTTGATTGCTTCTTGTGTTACGACTTGTCCAGCAAGGTATTCTTGAAGATAATACTGCAAACCGAAAAACACAACGTTGTCAAACCGTCCGCCGCGCGATTCAAAGTACGAATAAATCGTGCTGGTGTTCGGTGGATATTGCTTGTAATGACTGACTTTGTAACTGTCCGTCAAAAGAATGATATTGTGAGCATTCATGGTCTTAGGGAAGAAAAAGTGTCTATGATGTTTCTTGTTGTAAAAAATACACTATCTCTGAAGGGCAAATTTTTTTTGTGGTTGATTATACAGTGCCAAGTTCAGGAATGATAGGCTTTAGAAGGTCATACAGTACGCCGTGTTCCGGCACAAGGTCGTCGCGTTTAAGCTCCGTAAGTTTGAAAAAGCGAAGTTCACTAATATCGTCTTGAGGTTGGATTCTGCCGAAGACATATTGTGCCGTAAAAAAGAGCGTCATAATTTTATCCGTTTCACCGGCATAGCGCCAATCATCAATTTTTGCACTGCCGCAATACCGCACATCTCCTACTTCCACGCCCGTTTCTTCAAGTGCTTCGCGCATGGCACTTTGCTCGTACGAATCATCACGTGGGTCGGCAAAACCGCCAATAAAGCGATATTTACTTTGGTTGGGCTTTTTACCGAGCAGTACCGTGTCATCGCGCAAAATAGCGATATCAACAGTCGGATGAACTTTGTCATATTGATTGTATGCGGCATAAATCACTCCGGCACGAAAATCCGGCGTAGATTTTACTTCGCTGCTGACATTTTTTCGTACTTCCGTTCCCGAAACAAATACGTGTTGCTCTAGTTCTTGCGTCAGAAAGTCACCAAAATACCGCGAAATAAAACTGTCTCGTCCACCATAGAGCGTTACGCCGCCTACCGGTGCTACTTCGCGGATGCGTTGGTCGAGTGCTTTGCTCCAATCCTTATCCGAAGGCATATCCGGCAACGATAGAACGGTCAATTGCGGAAATGCTTGGAGAAGCATTTCTTTGCGAGCAACAAAATCAAGCGGATTATGCTTCGTTACGAGTGTCGCAGAAACGCCTAAAAACATAATGACTTTACGGTGTTTTGCTAAAACACTGGCAATAATTGCGCGGTGTGCTTCGTGTAATTCGTGGACTTGAAAGCGCCCGACGATTACTCCGGTATCAGTGCTGGAAGTCGCCATTTTGCTTGCCCTTTTTTATTCGTGTGAAAAATACAATAAGATTACGGAAGTACCTTATAGCTCAAATAAAAAGCCGTGTTTCTCTAATGCCTTGTAACGTCTGCTGTCGAAGCGGTAGAGTTTTGCTGCGCGATGAGGTTTGCCGCGTCTCATACCGCCTGTTTCAACGAGCAAACCAAAACTATCAATTTTTTTGCGGAAGTTTCTTTTGTCGAATGTACGCTCTAAAATTGTTTCATATAATGTTTGTAGCTCGCTCAAGGTAAATTCGTCGGGAAGCAATTCAAACCCAACGGGCTGATACCGAACTTTGCCGCGAAGCCGATCCAGTGCTGTTTTGACGATAGTTCTGTGATCGAATGCCAGTGAAGGAAGTTTATTCACCGAAAACCATTGTGCTGCGCCTGCGTCCGTACCTGCTTGAAGAAAGTGTTTTTCTAAATTGACCAAAGCGAAGTAAGAGACTGAAATAACGCGCTCTCTAGGGTCACGGTCGGGAGCGCTGAAGGTATAGAGTTGTTCAATATACACTTTCTCTACACCTGTTTCTTCCTTGAGTTCTCTTGCTGCCGCTTCGTCTAAAGTTTCGTTTCCGCGCATAAATCCACCCGGTAAAGCCCATTTTTCCTTGAATGGTTCGATGTTGCGTTTAACACACAAGGTTTGTAATTCTGCCGATTCTTCTCGATGGTCGAAACCAAAAATCACACAATCAACCGCTACGGCGGGGCGGGGATGTTTGTATGAATAGCTCATAAATACTAGTAAAAATAAGTTAGTGTTATTTTCACACTAACTTAATGCTTTGAAGATAAATCTGCAAATCTTTTTCTGTGTATTGGTAAAAAAGCAAAACAAAAACCCCTCCGACAGCTTGAAATCAAGCGCAGAGGGGTTGCAAAAAATAACAATGAAACGATGTTGCCGAAAAAATGATGAAGAAATACCTAATGTGGTTGAATAGGTGTTTCGACAACTATCGTAACCGTGCGACAATAGAAGCGCCCTTCGGGGATTTCGGTGTCATAGAGCAGCACAGTTTTCCCAAGACCGCGAACTTCGGCTTTCTTCAGTAAATCCAGTGCTGAAGCGGTCTCGCGGGCGCGTGCTTTTGAGAGACGCAAAGAATAGTCGAGCGGATTTGTGTAATCGGTATAACCGGAAATACGCACCGTTGCTTCTTCGGCAATTTGTGTCTTGATAAATGAGGCAATACGCTGTTGGGTATTGGTCAGATTTGATTTGTCAAAATCGAAAAGAATAAGGCTGTATCTATCTACTTCTCGGTCATTGAGGCGTTCGCGTCGTTTGCGCTGAATCGTGATTTGTTCCACAGGTGAAGCACCGTTGGAAACAAGACGATTTCCGCTCTCATCGACAACGCTGAGTGAGTATTCAAGCGGGGTGGGAGCGCGAGGAATTGTTAAAGGATTTTCTGCAATGTTCCAATCCAAAATTGCAGGTATATTCCCCGTTCCTCGAAACTCTTTTAATACTTGACCCTGCTGACCAACACTGACGCGCCATTCTTTGACATTGCCTTGGGGCAAGACAATACGTGGGCGCAAGCGAATAATAGGCGGGGAGACTGTGCGCACGGTGTCTTGCGTTTTAATCGGCTCCAAAATTTCCCATGTATCCGAACTAAACTCAATACGACGATTTTCCTGTACGACTTCTGTTTCATAGAGTTTGGTATTGGAAACTGTGGGAGTGACAGGAAGATTGCGTACTTGAATAGGCATACGCGCCGTGTCTATATCCCACGTGTTGGCAAGGTAATCACGAACTGCCTTTGCACGACGGTAAGAAAGTCCTGTGTTTCCACGCTCTCCAAGCGAAACATTATCGTTGCAACCAGTAATAGTCAGTTTTGCCGTGGGATGCTGACGCATACGTCGTCCGACGATGTTCATAATGTGGTGATATGTTTCCAACATCTCGTAGTTATGCAATTTATCAACAAAAAAATCTTCCACATCTCGCTTGGAAAGGCGGTCGTAGCGTTCAGGAATATTGTCGCTGCCCTGCGCGAAAAACACATAGGGAAGGAGCGGTCGTAAGTTTGTTGATAAAAATTCTTCAATACGAAATGTTACATCTGTCAGTTCTTTTCCGTCGCGCTCAACACCGACGGCGGTAATGGTCGCCGAAAGTTCTCTGCCGCCTGTTTCTACACCGCTTTGACCGCCCGGTGTGCCGGAGTTGTTTGGCGGAGTGACGGTGAAAACAGGCGTAGAATCAGGTTTTTGTGGTGGCGGGGCTTCCGCGCTTGTTGTGTCAATAATTTTCCGTTCAGGTGCGAATTTGAGTGAAATTCCCGCACGAATTTGATGTACTGACCATGAGCCATTCCACGAAGAATTGCTAATGACAGAGGTAAGCGGAAATGAATAAAACACTTCCGGTGTGATATACACTGTGCGTTTGCTATTGAGCGGAATTTCCCATGACAAGCCGCCCATAAGAGCAATCGGGATGGTATTGAGCGAAGGAATTGCAGAACTTGTGTCGTTACGAATTGTTCCCAAATCCCTCCCGCGTGCGTCGGTAAAGCGAATGCTGTCGGCAGCCGTTTGTTCATACTGACGAAAAGTGCTTTGCACCATATATCCCGCACGTGCGCCGAGAAGAATTGTGAAGCCGTCGTCGGTCTTTGTAGCTCCGGTGAGGGGTTTTAGTGTGAGAAAGCCCTCCAAACCAAGGCTACGCATATTTGAGGCAAACGAATGTTGTGTAAAACTTCGCACTGCCTCGCCTGTGGTGTTAATCGTTAAAAATTCCGGTCGGCTGTCTTGTACCAGAAACGATGCGGGAACGGGATTGTAATTTGCTCTCAAAGAAAAACCAACGACATTGCCAAGCGGAATATCGAAGAGCGCTCCAAGCGCATAGCTATTGCTCACAGCATCGGTAAACTGCGGGCAACACGTCGGAACACCCGGTAAACTTGCAAAGGCAGCGCGGTGCATATTGTACACAAACTGACCATACACGCCGAATCGCGTTCTTGCTGATGAGTCCACCTTTTGTGCCTGGAGTGGTACAAATGCAAAGTACGCTAGGAAGGGTAGAAAATATGCGATAATCTTTCTTCGTGAAGTATTCATCGTATCACCTCCATTCTACCGACTCTGCGGTTTGTGGGCGTTTGGAGAACATAAAAATACATTCCAGATGCCAAGTGGCTTATATCCAGATCGAAGGAATACTCGCCGGGTTCTAAGCGCCCCGACATCCCTTCCAGAACAGGCTCGCCTAAAACGGAGTAGATTCTGAGACTGGTCATGCCAAACTCAATCAAAGAAAAGTCAATAGTGGTAAGACCGGAAGCCGGATTGGGCTTGTTTTGAGCAAGATATAATCGTGTGCCGGATGCTTTGACAAGCCTCATACTACCTGCCTCACAGATACGGTCAAGCGTAAAGCGGGATTGGAGCGGCGAAGGGTTAAACACGATACAATTTGCGCCCGTTGAGCCAAAGGCGCGGATGCTGTCAATAGCAATCAATGTTCCCGATGTACTGCCAAGCGTTGCAATAAAAGGAATTCTGCCTATAATGCTGTCCTGTGGAAGCATGGCGGGAAGATTGAGCGTTACGGGTTGGAAACGTGTTTGCCCTTGAATTGTACCTTTGGGATTGGTTTGGGGCGACATCACGGAAAAATCATAGCGTAATACAAACGAAAAGCCCTGTACGCCTGCTTCGCGTAAAAATTGAGGATTTCTGAGGCGAATCGGTAATGAGAATGTATCGCCAATGCCTGCTCTCAAGGTATCTGTCCAAAGCATTGCCGTTGCAGGAAGTGTTTCTGCGGAAAGCACAAGCCGTGCTGTTGGTTTGCGGCAATCAAACCCGTAATTTTCCAAGACCGGAATACCTGAGGCTGTAAGGCTTTGCCCGGGACAAGCTGCTCCGCGAAAGCGCACGGTCATGGTTGTTGTCGCACCGGCAGGAGTGGGGTTTTGAGCGACACTTTCTACCGAAAAGAGTGAATCGGAAGAAAATGCCGGAACACGCCATGAAATGGGAAGATTACCCGTGTTGCGAAGCCTTACCGTGAGCGTGCGTGGTGTATTGGGCGGCGTTGAGCCGATATTCCGAAAGATAGAATTTGGCTCGTCCGTCGGCGTTAAATCTAAAAACTCAAAATCCTGCGTGTTTTTGACAGCCGTCAGCGTTGTCGAAGTGGAGCCATTTGCCGCATTCGAGTTAATTGTAATGGTCGCCGGAACAGCTCCCAGGGTCATTTGATTGGGAGTGAAGGTAAGCGGAATACTGACGGGTGTGCCGCGCACGACTCTGAACGGTAGTGGCGGTAATTGCAAACGGTAAAGCGGAGAGGAAGTTGTAATCGCACTGACAAGTAAATCCTGCCCTCCGGTATTGGCAATAGTAATTTGTGCCGAGGAGGATGTTTCGCAGGTGAGCGTACCAAAAGAAACAGCTTGGGTAGCGCTGATGTAGGGACGTAAAATGGAGGCTGCAACGCTTATGGTCTGAACTCGACCGCAATTATCAATGAACCGTGCTGTTGCCAAAGCGTCGTCGGTGCTGCCTAAAAATGTTATCGTTACTTGTGATGAACCACCGACGGGCGTTGTGGGCGGATTAAACTGCAAAGAAAACGGGCTACCGATAGAAGAGTTCATTGCGCCCCATTGCAAAGGTACTGTTCCGGTATTGGTAACAGTCACCACCTCGCTTGCCGAAGCATTGGGCAGGATATTGACAAAACTGACGCTTGTGCGCGAAAGACTGAAACTGACGGAATCTTTTGAGCCTGTTAGCGCAGCGCTAAAAACAGGCGTACCTTCGGCATTAGAAGTGATGAGGAGTGTATCGGTGGAGATGCCTGTGCGTGTAGGACGGAAGCGCACTTGTACGGTGCGGGATTGCCCCGAAGGAATACTTATCGGCAGTGCAGGCGGCTGCACAAGCGAAAATGCACCTCCACTCAAACCCAATACACGTAAATCGCTGATAACAAGGTCGTTTGCGTCATTGCCAGTGTTAGAAATTGTCAATGTATTCAGGGTGTCGCTAGAGCAAACTAACGTACCGAAACGTACCGGAACGGCAAGACCAATAGTCGGATTGGGTCGATTGACACTATAACGGAGTGTTATTGGAGTAACAACACCGCATTGGTCGGTGAGATTCCATGTCTCGCTGAATACGCCGGCAGTAGAAGTATTCAACACATTCAGCGAAACCGTCATAGAGTCGCCCGCCGCAAGGTTTGTCGGCGGAATGGTTGCCCGAAAAAGTGTACCGTTGAATTGAATCAAACCTGCATTGATAGTGCCTGCGTTGCGAATAGTGATGCTTTGCGCAGGAAACGTGCCGCCACGAGTAACCGTCCCGAAATCAACGATTTGGCGAGATGCGACGAGCCTTACAGCGTCATTACGGACACGAAGGTTAATCGTCGTACTGCCTGTGGGTGAGCCATTTCCGGCATTGGACGTGAGAGTCAGTACGGGTGTAAACTCATCAATGCTGACTTGGCGCGGGGTGTAGCGAATGGTCAAATCGCGTGAGGTGTTGAAGGTAACGCGGAGCGGGTTTCCAGCCGAAAGATTTGGCGGATTGATAACTTGAAAGTCGGGATGGTCAAACGATGCACCCGTAACAAGTAACACTTCCTGACCGGAATTGTAAATTTTTATCGTAGTGTCCACAAATGCAGGTTTTGTTGCTTCGCAGTCATAATTCCCCAGAAATAAGCGCTGGTTGCGTATGGGCGTTTCTATGCCTTGTATGATATTCCGTGCTGTGATGTTCGGCGGGTTTTGGGAAACAGCCGCGAGAACTCGGAAATCCAGACTGGGACCGCACTCTACGTCGGTAGGATTAAAATTTGCCGAGGGCATTTGCCCTGCAAGATCGCCTAAAAACTGCATTGTCAGCCACATCGTGTCGCCGGGCTGAATTGTTGTATTGAAGCGCCTTGCGGCATCCAGTGTAGAAGTTGGTACGGTCGAAAGCACACGAAAAAGCGGATGGAAATCGCCTGCAAACTGCCACGTAATGGGAACAGTTCCTGTGTTACGAAGCCAAGGAATAGTACGAGTTGCAGGAGTGTTGGGTGGCAATGTCCCAAAATCAAGATTTTGCCGCAGAAGTTCAAAAGAGCGTCGCCCACGGTTAGCAAAAAGATTCAATGTGATGTTGTCAGGAACAGGCACGCCGGCACTATCCACTGTTGCAATGGTTATTGCTGCTCTGCGTTCTCCAATATCACTGCCGTTAAATTGAATAATAATTCCTAGTCGTGTCAGTGGAACGGTTGCCGGTAGCATAGAAGGGCTGAGAATCCGAAAATCGGAAGCATGGGGACCGGAAATAGTCATACTGACAATACGTCCGGAAAGTAAGCGACCGGTTCCTGTTTCGACAATGCCAATAGTCCCGCTTGTGTTGACAGGAGCATCGCAAATTTGCTGTGCAAATCGAACATCAGCGCTCAACGTCAATTGTGCAGTAGATTTCCGAGCGCCTGCGTAAGCATGAACATTGAAGCCTTGTTGAGAAGATGGGGTGTTTTGTGCGAATGTCGGTATTGGCAGCACGTATGCCACGCTGAAGCCAAAGACAAGATTCGCAAGAACACGAACAATTCGAGACGCAAACAACATGAGGTCGAGAATTAAGGAAACATAAGGGGATTTAAGGAAGCGGGTGTATTCTCCAATGTACACATCGCTTCACAGCACATTCACGCAAAAATTAGACCAATTTTTTCTCCCAAGACTTTGTAACAAATGTTACGGTAGGATGCCCACGTGTATTGGTTTTGGGCGGTATTGCAATGGGATACGTGCTCGTGAAAATTTTTTTATATGCTGCACCGCAAATCTATACAATTTCCTATAAACTGGAATCAAAACCAACGGAGTTAGTCGTTGCTTCGCTATGCGTTTCATTCCAAAACATTAGCTTTTTGTCCGTCTCAAAATAGCGTCTCAGAATAAGAAGCTGTTCTGTATGGAAGATGGTATGGAAGATGTGAAGGAAACAAACATAACCGAAGACTTATTTAGCGCCAATGATAATACCTAGTTCAAACCGCCCAGCGTGAATCCTGCTTCTTTCACAACTTTTGCGAGCATAACGTGGACGCTATCTGCCGAAAGGTTGTCGTCAATCTTGACGGTAGCAGTGCCAATTCCAACAGATTCTACCGAGAGTTCTTCTAGAGCTTGCAATTTTTTAGTTAGCGCATTAACACAATGTCCGCAGGACATTCCGCTTACGCTAAGATGGTAGGTTTTCATGGTATCTGAAAAAAATAGTGAAAAATTACCGCTTCTGTTTGTCAAGCGGTGGGAACGATCGGTACTTCGCAAATTTTGCAAGATTAGGCGTAGTGGGGCGTTTACGGTTGAGTTCGTAGGAATAGAGCAGTTTTCCCAGATTCGCCATAAACGGGAAACTCACGGTTTCATATTCGTATTTTTCGTCGTTAAAAATACCGTCTTCATTTGCGTAAATAACTGCCGTCACGAAAAATTCAATTTTGCGCTGAAAATCAACAATGTATGCGTTCTCCAACAAATACCCGTAAGCATCGCCCACTTTATTAAAAATGCGGATATGCTTGGGCATCGGCGTTTTTGAATCGCCGAACATGGCAAATTTTACATAGCTGTCCCAATGCTCTGTGGTGTCATACTTGGGGAAACGGCTTTCGCGCGGGAACTTTGCCATAGAAGAATAGACTAACTCGTAATCTTCCGACGTTAAGCCAAAGCGCTCTTCTTTGGGCAGAATTTCAGGAAAAAGTGCTGCTCGCAAAATACGCTGTAATGTTTCGATAGAAATGTAATTCGACTCCGTGAAATCAATCGGCTCATTCACAAGAACGCCGCGCCGCATCACGCCTTTGCCCTGCTTCAAATCGCGCAAAGGAAAATTGTACTTCATGGTGGGCGAACTTGCTGCTTGTGAGTACAAAACACGTTTACCGCTCATATCGTAGATTTTGAGCGGGTTCATATAGCTGTCTTGTTCTGGCGACGAGCCAATCCCTAAACGGCGGTTAATCTTTGCATCAGTGTAGCCCTTGCGATAAAGCGCTTGATTAAGCGTATCGGGAGTGATAAATTCCAACAACCGATTGTGTGCATCGTTATCACTAACAAGGAAAATTTTCTTCACGTACTGTGCGACGCTCGCATTGCTATCAGCACTAGAAAAATCCTGTGTTACGGGATGTTGGTCGGGGCGTGTGCTGTCAATGCGCATCGGCAGATACTTGTTTTTCAGTCCCAGACGATTCATTTTTTCCAATGCCAAAAGTGCTGTTGGAAGTTTCGTTGTGCTTGCCGGATAAAAATATTCGTTGGGGTCGAGGCGATACGTAAATGACCGAAACACAGGACGGTTACGCTTGTCGCGGTTAATTTGCGTGTATAAAATTTGAACACGGTGTTTATGCGGACTCGTCAAAATTAAGCCGAATTTTTGCGGCTCAGTCCGCATAAGGCTATCTAAAAGCGTGGTGTCTTTAGGAAATGCCTGTTTGGGTGCGGTCTGTGCGGCAATGTTTCCATTCTGAATCATCAAGAACGTTAGAACAACAATGCTGAATGATAACATTGTGCGGCGGTGTATGAACAGTGTGGAAAGGCTCATAAACTGGATTGTTCTAAATGATGGTAGAATGGAAACATTGAAGCAAAGATGCTTTAGCCGATTTGCTCGAACCCACAGTAGGGCTGGAGCGGGGCGGGAATACGGATTTTCCCGTCTTCGGTTTGGTAATGCTCCATCAGGGCAACCATAAGGCGAGGTGTCGCCAAGCCGCTTCCGTTCAACGTATGGAGGAATTCCGGTTTTGCGCCTTGTTCGGGGCGATAGCGGATATTTGCACGACGCGCTTGAAAATCTTCAAAGTTTGAGCAACTTGAAACTTCGAGCCATTTTTGTTCGGCTGGTGACCAAACTTCAAGGTCGTAGGTTTTTGCACTGGAAAATCCGGTGTCGCCATCGCAAAGCAGAATGACACGGTAAGGAATACCCAGCACTTGTAAAATGCCTTCGGCATCATTCACCAGAGATTCTAATTCTGCGTAGGATTCATCAGGCTTGGCGAATTTTACCAATTCAATTTTGTTGAACTGATGTAATCGCAGAAAGCCGCGCGTGTCCTTGCCGTAACTTCCCGCTTCACGGCGGAAACACGCCGAATAACCACAGTGTTTTTTGGTGAGTTCCGCAGCAGGCAAAATATCATCGCGGTAAATGTTTGTAATGGGTACTTCTGCTGTCGGGATGAGGTATAAATCATCGGCAGCGCAAGTGTACATATCTTCGGCAAATTTAGGCAGCTGTCCTGTACCTCGCATAGATGCTTCGTTTACCAAAAACGGGACAAAGACTTCGGTATAGCCATTGTCGCCGGTGTGGCGGTCAAGCATAAAATTGAGCAGTGCCCGTTCCAAGCGAGCGCCTTTGCCGGTGTAAAGCGGGAAGCCGCTACCGGAAATTTTTGCTCCGCGCTCAAAATCAACGATGCCGAGTTCTTTGGCGAGCGTCGCATGGTCTTTGCGGAAGCCGCGTTCCCCTTCGCAAGCATTTACACCGTCTTGGCGGCGTACTTCGATGTTCCCGCTTGCATCTTTTCCGTGTGGAACGCTTTCGTGCGTTACGTTGGGAATAAAAAGCGTCATATGTTCCATTTGTTCTTCCACGCCGCGCAATTCGTCGTCAAGTTGCTTGATGGTGTCGGAAACAGTTTTCATCTCCGCGATAAGTGCGTCGGCATTTTCTTTTGCCTTTTTAAGCCGCGCAATTTCTTCAGAAACGGTATTGCGTTTTGCTTTGAGGTCTTGAGCCTGTTGGATAACCGCGCGGCGGCGTTCATCTAAATGCAAAAAGCCCGGAATATCAGGCTGAGTGTGCTTTGCGTGAGAATTTTGAAGAACTTTGTCAGGGTTCTCACGGATAAATTTTGTATCGAGCATATCAGGGAAAAGTGATGAGTAAAAAGAGCGACGCGATTGTGCATAAAAGCGTCGCTCTTTGGTTGTGATTATCTGGTTTTATGTGCTGAGGTTATTTCGTAACGACAAAGCGCACGGATACGCTATTTCCTTTGCTGTCGCTCAGGCGGAGCATATACGCTCCTTGGGCAAAAGAAGCTGCATCCAGCGAGAGAGAATGTGCGCCGGAGGGCATAAAGCGGCGTTCATCGCGCCATACGATATTGCCTTGCGTATTAACCAACGACATTTCAATTTCTTTTGCTTCGCTGAGGTCATAGCGTACAATCGCAGATTCGCGGACGGGATTAGGCGAAACCGCATGAAGCGTCATCCCCGCGCCGGAATTGCTGAGTTGTAATTGTTCTCGCACCGAAGTAAAGCCGCCCGGCAAAAGGAAAAAGCGCCCTGTACTATCATTGACAGCCGCTAGGAGCCGTACACCCGGACCGCCCAGATTCTGCGCAGGATTCGCAAAACCTGTTGCTGTTACCAGTACACGCCGTCCGCCGAGATTCTCGGAAGCAAGATTGAGAGCAAAAGTGCCGAGAGCGGTGTTGGAATTATTCAGGCGCATAACCAGCGAATAATTGACCGCCGGAATGGTCGCTGAAACAAAGGTTTGTCCGTAGGTAAGCGGACCAAATGTTCCCAACATCGTACCGGAAGCATCGCGGATGTCGAAAATAATATCGCCCAAATCGGTTGCAGAATGAGCGAGCAAGAATCGCGTTTGATTACCTGCTACAAATGTTGCCGTGTCGGGTAGTGTACGGAGTTGGAAACGAATGCTGCGTCCACTCGGATTCCGTGCAAAGCGTGTTGTATCGCTAACTCCCTCAATCAATGTGATATTGCCACCTTGTGCAAATACATAATTCGGAACGCGAATCAGCCCTACACCCGGCGCTGTGCCGCTTGTTGAAGCGGTAATGAGTGCGTCGGTTTGGCGGTTTGTATTGCCTTGAAGGGGAATGGTCGTTGTTCCCGATGCAAGGTTTGTACGGGCAGGCGTAGCAGCGCGAAAGGCAATGTTTGTGCCAAGCGGCGCAAATGCTGTTCCGCCGAAGGCTGTGGTATTTAGCCAAAGTGCAAGCGGATTCAGCGTCGGGTCTGCTGAGGTGTGAACAGCTTGCAAACTGACGGACGGAAGAGCATTTCCGGCAGATGGCGGGTCGGTCGTTCTAAAGTTGAATACCTGTGCGATGATTTCTGTATTGGGTATGGCAATGAGTCCAAAAGCAGCACCATTGCGATTTTGTGCCGGATTCAAAAATCCCGTTGCTGCGATAACTACCCGTTGCCCCGTGTAACCGAGTGTCCTTAGCGGTGCTGAATAGGAGGCAATAAGCCGACGCGGTGAACCTTGATACACATCAAATGTGTAATTCCCGTCGGGGATGTTGTAGGCAATTGCTTGATCGAAGGATATTTGCGAAGCAAGAAGGTCGTTTGTTTCACGGACAACGACATCAATTCCGGGCGCATCGGTCACAGCATTATAGAACAGAATACGAACCGACGTAGGCGAAATGCTTGTTGTATCAACCAGCGTACTAATACTCAATCGCGTACTTGCTCCGTTAGGATTGGCAGCAAACATCGCAGCATCTTGCACGCCGCGTACAAACGAGATGTTTGCCCCGCGCCGAAGTCGTAAACCTTGAAATTGACCACCCGCGATAGTCGGTGTTGCGGTGGTATTGGTAACGGGCGTGAGATTTGCCGTTAAAGCAGAATCAATAAACAAGCTCACAGGGACTTGTGCGCCAGCAATAAACGGATTCGGTACGCCCGAAATTGAGGGCGTTGCATTGCGAAAGGAGATGTTTGGGGCAGCCGGAACAAACTGCGTCATTCCAAAAACCGGAACGCCCGCCCATACTGAAATAGGGCTTAACGCGGGGTCGGCAGAAAGGTGAACAAATTGCAGCGAGGTTGTTACCTGTGCAGAACTTTTTGCTCCAAAAAAGGCAAGAAGACCTAAGACCAGAGCTATTTTCCGTAAACCAAGCAATCGTAGCATACTCACAACTCCTTGAGGCGATGAAGAACGATAAGAGAATTACATGAATTCAAGGGAAGGGTGTAGTAAGAGCCTGTTTGAAAACTCACGAATCTATGCTTTTTTACCCTCATCCGCCATCGTTACGATGGCACCTTCTCTGAGCGAAGCGCTTGGGAGAAGGAGGAAAAACAGCTTCATATCTTGCTTCCTCTCCCTTTGGGAGAGGATTGAGGTGAGGGTGTTCAGGGTTTTCAAACAGCCTCTAAGAATCAGAGTTGATACGTCGTGGAGGCTTCGCCGCACAGACTTGAGCTATACGCTCTAAGCGATGATATGCTCTGAGCGATACGCTTATCTTTCTGTGGAAACTTAAAGCCGCTTTGCGGCTAAAGGGCGCAGAAAAGAATGTCTGCGATACGCAGCTGCGCTATGCAGAGAGTGTTTGCCACGCAGTATTTTTCCATTCCTTAGTTCGTGACAGTATCAACTTTTGTTACCGTTACCCAAAAACAGAGCGCCGACAAAAGCGCTGTTTTCAGCACACAATATACGAAATCTGGTCTTGACTACGGCAAAGAAGAGTGAATTTTCTCATCCTGGCTGTTGTCGTGATTGAGCGAGGTCTCACGGTAAAAGCACCGTTGTAAGCCGCATGGACGCTTTTTTGCAATCGGCTTCAGAGGCGGGTTTGTGCAGTGTGGAGAGTTTCCCTTCCAGCCATGTCGGAATTTGCGAATCATACCATTTGCTGAAAGGATTGCCGGACGGTCCACCCGGAAAGACTGCCCTTCCGACGGGTTTCCCTTCGGAAAAATCCACCACCATACGCCAACTTGCGCTATGCGTTGTCATCAGGCTTCCGGCAGGAAGAACCGTTGATTGAAAGCCGATAAAAGGGTACGGTCCTCGCCAAAGTGCTTTAAGCGCATCGCTGCGGGTTAGGTGGCGAATGACGAGATTATGCTTTTTCCCCCACGTCCACGCATCGGGGTTTGCACCAAAGCGGCTCACAAGAGAGTCAAGCGCGGCGTTCATAGAGGAGCGGAGAATATCCTTCGCTGTTTCGCGCTCCGGCGTGGAGGCGCGGTCGAACCAGCGTGAATTAGGTGCATTCAAAAGGAGGTGATATATCATCGCGTCGCTTGGATTGCCATGCAGGTTTTGTGCGGTGTCGAGCATTTCGTCCCAAACCTGACGACGCATCTCCCCAATAAAAATATGCAGCAAGAGCGCACCCGTATTTCCTTTGTCGGCAATGCCATTCCACGCCATGAGTCGCTCTAATGCTCGCTTTTGAGCAGGCTGTTGCGGTGTAATGTTTAATGCGCTTATCATCGGTTTGAGAAATTCCCATTGCATAACTTTGACATCGGTTTGGAAGCGTTCAAAGTCTTGCCAAGCGAGATTTTGTGAACCCTCTAGGTATTCGTGAATCCTTCTGCCGCGCCAAATATCACCCCAATCATAGTTCAAATAATAAGGATAGTCTGCCGGAGTTGGTTCTTGATTTGCCGATTCCAGCCAACCGCGTTCAGGATTGATGCTCCCCGGAACAGAATCAAAGGGAACCTTCCCAATCCATGCACCTTCATCGGTTGTGCCATCGTGAACGCCGCGCCCGTGTCCACGTTTGCGCAGGGGATAATGCCCGGCACTGCGTAAGGCGATATTGCCGGAAACATCAGCGAACGCGATATTTTGTGCCGGAACATCCCAGTTTTTATGTGCTTCCCCAAATTCTTGGAGATTTCGAGCATGGTTCATACCCCAAATTGCCGATAAAATCGTGGAAGGTTCGTGTGCGGTCCAACGAACGGCGAGTGCTTGATTTTCAACCGTGATAATCGGTCCCCAATGCGTAAAGCGCATGGTGTCTTGCACATCGGCAGCACTTTTGACCTTGATAGGTTCTATGCGCTCTTCCGCTTTTTTCCACTCGCCGTTGTGAAAATAGCTCTGCTGCTTGCTGTCCTGAAATTTTACCGTGTAAAAATCCACCACATCCGCGCCGGTATTGGTAGGCGACCATGCGACATTATCATTAAAACCAACGATAATAAGCGGAGCGCCGGGTATCGTTACGCCGTACATATTCATCTGGGGCGTAATCATCTGCACTTCGTACCAGATAGCCGGAAGCGACAAGGAAAGATGCGGGTCTCCGGCAAGGAGTGGTTTTTGCGAGCGTGTTTTTTTGCCATTGACAACCCAATTATTACTTCCTTTGCCGTCTGCCGCTTCTCCGAAGAGCGTGCCGGCATCTTCGCGGGCTGCTAAAAGTGCCGTAATAGCACGGTGTTCGAGTCCGAGTGTCGTTGCGGTTGCTTGAGAAGGAACTGTTGCGCTTTGCTGTTCCGGGCGTACAACACCGCGCGTTTCGGGGCTTTGCGGGACGTTCAACACGCTGTGATTCGGGTAGAGTTCGTGAAATGCGCTATCGCCAAGTTTTTGACGCATTTCTTCCATCACAACATCATCCAATTGCCCTTGAAACGTGAGGTCAAACGCCATGAGTTGATTTACCAGAATAGACTTCACGGGCGACCATGCTTCGGGAGCATAATCCAGTAAACGAAATTCAAAGGGGTAATCCTTGGGCGAAAGGCTCGAAATATAAGCGTTTGCGCCGCTTGTAAAGGCTTCCAGTACGGCTTTGACTTCGGGTGAATGGCGTTGGATTTCGTTCCATGTTCGCTCTGCACCCAGCATCATTCCGGTACGGCGTAAAAATTGGTCAGTTTTGATGCGGTCTGCACCAAAAATTTCCGATAAGCGCCCCGAAGCCACGCGGCTTTGAAAGTCAATTTGAAATAGTCGTTCTTTCGCAATCAAATACCCAAGCGCTGCAACGGCATCAAGGTCGCTTTGCGCGGTAATATGCGGCACATTGCGTTCGTCGCGGTAAATGCTGACAGGCGCTGAAAGCGTTGGTATGTGGAGTTCTTCCGCTTTTGTTCCCTCGTTTGCCAGTCGTGCCGTGCGATACGCACCATTCCACACATCCAGAAAATACGAAAAGGCAGGAATAGCGCCCCATGAGCGCGATGTGGCATACACCAATCCTCCTAAAACAACGATAGCAATAACGAGAGAAATAATACGTTTCATAGCCTGCGGCGAAAAGATGAGGTAAATGCATATGGTCAGAGCGCATCAAAATACGATTTTTCGCTCGTTGTGAGGATGATTTTTTGAAAAAAAAGCCGCACCCTTCGGGTTTCTTTGCGAAAAATTCCGCGAAGAAGCCGCACTATGGCTATGGCTTTGAGTTTGCTCTGAAGATGTTGTGTTGAGTCATCACGACATCAATTGTTCCGTTTCTATTCTTCTTTGAGCAGACGCAGGGCGCTTGTGAGCCGACTGCGAAGATTCCTTGCATCATGGAAACCTTCTCCCGAACTGCTCGCGTTGCCCAAAACAAGCAGCAATACAAGCATAATGAGTGCCATTGCCCACCATTCCAAAGAATCCCAGAAAGAAAGTACGAATAATGAAGCGGAAACTATCGCTATCGGTGGTCCGTAGCGGTCGTTATAATTCAAGTACCAAGTGAGTTTTTGTATCTGCCCTTCTAGATACTCTCGGTGATTTGTGAAGTTCATTGCGCGCATTTTCCACATAAGCCAAGCATTGAAAAGCCCTTGCGAACCGTAGAGAACTATTGATGCTGCTCTCATTCCCATTGTGAATATATCACCTTTTTGGATTGCCTTGATGATGACAAACACAGAGGCAATTGCCGCCGTAATGTACATCAGTGGATATAACCAGGTCGTTAAGCCTGCATTTTTGTCAAAGACTGTAACATCTGTTTTTATACGCTGTATCATGGTTTCGTGTTGAAGAGTAAGATAGTCTGTTTGTGTTGATTCCTGCCAAAGCTGCTGCAAATTCTTGAAGTCCTCTTGATTACTCATCACACACCTCCTTCGCTTTTTTGCATACACCCCAAAAGTTTATCTTTGATGCGGCTGATTTTCGCGCCAACATTCGTCTCCGTTAAGCCCGTTATCTCGCTTATTTCCTTGTACGAACACTCCTCCAGATATAAAATCATTATCGAGCGCTCCACTTCTGGTAACGATGCTATGCAGCGTTGAAGCTGTTCTATGCGTTCGCGTGTTGCGTCATCGTGTGGGTGCGGCGTGGTTTCTTCTATCCACGTGATTCGCTCTTTGGAAGGCTTCGGGCGTTTGGTCTCGTAGGAAAATCGCAACGAGACATTGAGCGCAATGCGGTACATCCACGTCGAAACGCTTGCCTCGCCACGAAAGGAGGGAAGCGCCTTCCAGAGTTGGACGGCAATTTCTTGGAACAAATCCTCGCGGTCTTCGCGCGAAGAGGTGTATGCTTTGCAGAGGCGCATGATACGGGCTTTGTTATCTTCCAGAAGCCGCACAAAATCTGCTTCGCGGGACGTTGCCGTATATGTGTTAGTGTTGTTCGTCATTCTGGGATGAATAAGGATTGCGAATATCAAACAAAGCATCATGAAGGCGGTTGTGAAGCGGCATCAGGCGGTATCTGTATTGCCATGCCATATATCCGACACCAACAATCATTGCAAGAGCAAAAAAAGTGTAGTATGTTTTGTCCGTCGAAAGCTCGTCCCAGAATCCGGCGAAAATTGTGGCTAATCCTCCAAAAAGAAATCCTGCGGAAAGTTTCATCCACAGCATTTGCCGTTTGACACGCTCGAGGCTGTACTCATAAAATCCTACTGAATCAAGAACATCGTACCGTCGTTTCTCAAACCTTGTCCAAAGTTGGAACAGAAAATGTGCCGGATGGAGAACCGATAAGAGCAAAAATATCGCCTTAAACATTGGGTTGGTTTGTTTTATACTTACGATAATCATTAGCACTGAAATTACTCCAGACAGAATAAGTTGCTTTGTTGTTCCAAAACCATATTTCTCGTCAAATGAGTCCATATCGTACTGAATTTCGCGTAACATTTCGCGCTCCTTGAGTTTGATTGATTGATTGGTTGTTGATTGTTGCCAAAGTTGCTTGAAGTTCTTCAAATCTTCTTGATTTGTCTGTTCTTGATTACTCATCACACACCTCCTTCGCTTTTTTGCATACACCCCAAAAGTTTATCTTTGATGCGGCTGATTTTCGCGCCAACATTCGTCTCCGTTAAGCCCGTTATCTCGCTTATTTCCTTGTACGAACACTCCTCCAGATATAAAATCATTATCGAGCGCTCCACTTCTGGTAACGATGCTATGCAGCGTTGAAGCTGTTCTATGCGTTCGCGTGTTGCGTCATCGTGTGGGTGCGGCGTGGTTTCTTCTATCCACGTGATTCGCTCTTTGGAAGGCTTCGGGCGTTTGGTCTCGTAGGAAAATCGCAACGAGACATTGAGCGCAATGCGGTACATCCACGTCGAAACGCTTGCCTCGCCACGAAAGGAGGGAAGCGCCTTCCAGAGTTGGACGGCAATTTCTTGGAACAAATCCTCGCGGTCTTCGCGCGAAGAGGTGTATGCTTTGCAGAGGCGCATGATACGGGCTTTGTTATCTTCCAGAAGCCGCACAAAATCTGCTTCGCGGGTACTTGTTGAGGGTTGTTGAAATGCACTCATGCTTTTTCGTTTAGGTGTTGAAGGGCAGATTCTAACTTGTCGCGGAGCGGTAGCAGCTTCTCTTTTACAAGGCTTCGGTTTGATAACTCCATATAAACAATCACCCCGATACCACAGCAATAGAACAGCGCCCACCAAACTCGAAAATCAAGCCACATACTAAGGAGGAGAGCAAGCGTTAAAACAGTAGAGAGAAACGGGCTAAGATACCGCATATACATGATTTGCAGCCTAATTCGTTCAAGCTGTTTTCGGCAATAACCCCGTTCATTGTTTTCATTAAAATGTGAGGTCTTGTTATCAACAATGATTTGCCGGATTGCGAGTAGCGACCAGAAAATCATGTCCGCCACAGCAAAAATAATTTTATTGGTATCACCAATTTCTATGCCATTGAATAGACGAACAACCCCTCGGACTGCCATAAAAATCAGCACTAAATCCACAGACCATTTGCCTGACGGAAAGATGTATTCTATGCGTTGGACTTCTTGTTTAATGTCAAGTATCATCTGCCCTGCCTTGAGTTTGATTGATTCGTTATGTATTGATTGCTGCCAAAGTTGCTGCAAATCGTCGTTACTTTTTGGCTCCTGCGATTCATTCGCGTGCATTTGTGCCTCCTTTCTTGTGAAAAGGCTCGTTATTGCTCTTGTCGAATGGAGTATGCTTGGTCATGGTTGATGGCAAAAGTTGTTGAGTGTGTTGTCAGAATATTTAGTTACCGGATTGCTGCGTTTTCTTACACCACGTGTACAAATTTTTTTTATTATTCCTCCGCGGGCTTGAATTTTCTTGGATGGAATGGTTATGATTTTTCGGAAAGAATTGTCAAATTTGCGCTCCGATAAAAAAGCACAGTTCTCTTTCACGTACCAAGCACCGTATGTCCGCACCATCCCAGATGACTTCATTAGCACCCTTCAAAAGTTTTGCCAGCGACAACAATGCCGGAGCGCATCCCGCCGTGATGGAAGCGCTGGTGCGAGCCAATGCCGCACACGCACTTGCTTACGGTGGTGATGACCTCACAAAGCAAGCAACGAAGCGTATTCAAGACCATTTTGGCGACCACAGTCGCGTTTTTTTTGCTTTCAATGGTACAGGGGCAAATGTCATCGCCCTGCAAGCAATGACGCGCCCATTTCATTCGGTCATCTGTTCGTCAAGCGCTCATATCAACGTGGATGAGTGTGGCGCACCGGAAAAATTCACGGGTTGTAAGCTCATTGATATTCCCTCGCCCGACGCAAAACTCACGCCGGATGTGATTGCACCTCATCTGCACGGATTTGGTGTAGAGCATCATTCGCAACCGAAGGTGATTGCTCTTACGCAATCCAGTGAATACGGCACTGTGTACACGCCCGATGAACTTCGCGCCATTACTGCTCTTGCGAGGGAGTATGGAATGTATGTGTTTATGGATGGAGCGCGTTTGGCGAATGCTGCTGCTGCGCTGAATGTACCGCTTCGTGCTTTCACAAGTGATGTGGGCATTGACGCAGTGAGTTTTGGCGGCACGAAAAATGGTTTGATGCTGGGCGAAGCAGTGGTTTTTTGCAACCCCGAAACCGCCGAAGAACTCTCTTCTCACGCGCTTTTTATTCGTAAACAAAGTATGCAGCTTTGTTCTAAAATGCGCTTTATCGCAGCGCAGTTTCTGGGGTTGTTGGAAGATGACCTTTGGTTGGAAAATGCGCGTCATGCCAATCGGATGGCGCAAATACTGGCAGAGGGTATTCGTCGTTTTCCGCAAGTGCAGATTACTCAACGAGTGGAAGCAAATGCTGTTTTTGCAACACTCCCCAAAGAATATATCGCACCATTGCAGGAGCGGCATTATTTCTATGTTTGGAATGAATCAACAAACGAAGTCCGCTTAATGACAGCGTTTGATACAAGCGAAGACGATGTAGCGCAGTTTCTCCGAAGTGTTGATGAGGTGCTGCGCTCATAAAGGTCGTAAGAAAATCATTTGTCTCAAACCTTCACGAAAAAAAACTCGAACTGAACAATTTGTATTTCTCTCATTCGTTTGATAATTTAGCCCACGTTGTTTCGTTTTGTTGTAAGTTTCCTTTCTGTTTCAAGTCTTTTGAAACTTGTTCGGTTAAAACTTGCTTGGTTGAAACTGTCGAATCAAAACCACGTCATTTGCTTTTGCACTAGCCTTATGTTCAATACTGTTATTCCTCATTCTCAATATCTTCACCTGCCATTATGTTCTTGAATCTCCTGCGATTACGCTCATTGTTCCTGATAGCTTGCCTTGCAAGTATCATTACTGTTTTCTCTTCTCCCATCTTTGCCCAAGAAAACGAGGGTTCGTCGCCGCTTGAACTCGGAAGGCGCGTCGTTCCTGATGTTGTGGGTGTGGTCGTCGGACCGAGTTTTAATGTCGTGAACGGTTCATTAACCACAGGCTGCCCTTGTACGTTCAACGGTGGCTTGGGAGTGAGTGTGCTGGCGGGGCTGATGTATGAGAAAAATTTACTTACGCCGGGCGCAACATGGCGCTTGGGTACGGTCAATATCGGCGCACGATTGCTGTATGAGACACGCAATGTCAATTCGGCGTTTCGAGAATACGAGAATAATACGTTCCGTTCCGAGAAGCAACCCAATCAGTTTTATACGTTGCCTATTTTGTACAGGCATTTGGCTGAAGTAAATTACGGAATGCTGACACTTACGCCTTATATCACGTGGAACCCGCTTTCTATCGGTATTTTTCAGCCATTTGTCCAAGTAGGTCTGCAAGGCGGTTTGTTCACAGGCGGTAGAGCGCGGCATACCAAATTTATTCTCGACACGCAAGTGCGGCTACCCACGAATGAAGAAGCAATCGTGGAATTCCCGAATCCGCTTGATTCTACCTTGCCCGGAACAAGCAGTATTGTTATTCAGGACTCAAGTTTTACGCCGCCAAGCCCTTTACAACTTGCTGCTTCGATTACCTTGGGTACGGATATTCCGATTGGCACACGGTTTCGTCTCAGCGTGATGGGTAATTATCTGATTCCGTTTTCTCCCTTATCGCTTGGACTGGTGCGTCCGCCGGAGCCGGACGGCAATTTTACCGTAAGTGCATGGCAAATTATGCTTGCACTCAAAATGAATTTAGAACGCTAATTTTTTCTTTTAGAATCCAAAACTATGGCAATTAAAACTCTTGAAGGTGTCTTTGAAACCAAAGGAAAATCTTTTGGTATCGTTGTTTCGCGGTGGAACAGCTTTGTTGTCAATAAATTGCTCGAAGGCTCATTGGATGCGCTTCGGCGGCATAATGTTCCCGATGATGCGATTACGGTGGCGTACTGCCCGGGAAGTTTTGAAATACCGCTTGTGGTCAAGCGCATGGCTGAAAGCAAGCAGTACGATGCTGTGATTGCTCTCGGTGCTGTTATTCGCGGCTCCACGCCGCATTTTGACTATGTTGCTGCGGAAGTCACCAAAGGTGTGGCGCACGTTGGCTTGGATTCAGGTGTGCCGTGTGTGTTTGGTGTTTTAACGACCGATACGATTGAGCAGGCAATTGAGCGCTCCGGTACAAAAGCCGGTAATAAAGGCTTTGAAGCGGCGACTGTTGCAATTGAAATGGCTTCGCTGCTTGATAAAATGTGATGTATGTTCTTTGTAACCGTGATTGATTTTCTTTTCTGACATGACAACACCTCAATTATTTCAAAAGTGGCGACTCTTTGCGCCGCTTGGATTAACGCTTATCGGGCTTGGCATCAGTATTGTCGGCAAGGCAATCGGGCTAAAGACTATCCACGCCGATACGATAGAATGGTTCTTGTGGGGGACGCTGGGGCTTGTTGTGGTGAATGCGGGGATAGCAGTGTTTGGAGATGCCGTTAAGTGCCGTGTTCTCTATGAGTTACAAATCAAGCAAGAAAGCGGAGATACAAAAACGTTGTAATTGCTGATATCGTGAAAGCGTATTGTGAAATGCGCATTGCTGCTGCTGTTGTGTGTTCTTGCGTTTTGTGCTAACCAATTCCATCTTATTTAACGCTTTAATTTTTATTCCCAATGCGCAAAGCAATTTATCCCGGAACGTTTGACCCTATTACCAATGGGCATCTGGACGTGTTGGAGCGGGCGCTGACGATGTTTGATGAAATTCGTTTGGTCGTCGCCAAAAATTCCGCGAAAAATCCGATGTTTTCGGAAGAAGAGCGACTTGGTATGATTCGAGAAGCAGTGAAGCGCTTTCCAAACGTTTCGGCAGAATCGTTCCAAGGTTTGACGGTGGATTACGCACGGAATTACGGTGCTGTGGCGATAATACGCGGTTTGCGGGCTGTGAGTGATTTTGAGTATGAATTTCAAATTGCCCTGATGAATAGAAAAATCGCTCCTTCTATTGCAACGGCATTTTTGATGCCGCACGAAAAATATACCTACCTCAATTCGTCTATTATTCGGGAATTGGCTCGGCACGGACAAAGTGTAAGCGGCTTTGTTCCTGATGTGGTCGCTAAAGCATTGGAAGCAAAATATCCTCTGCGATAATTGTAGCGAATGACATGAGTCCGAAAATTTTTTGACAAAAATTTTTGCACTAAAAATAAAAAACCGCTATATTTGTAATCTCTTTTCACCACACCACGCACACAAGGTGCATTTTCGGTGAAACTGGGGCGTCGCCAAGCGGCAAGGCAGCGGATTTTGGTTCCGCCATCCGTTGGTTCGAATCCAGCCGCCCCAGCAAAAGCAGTCCATTCCTGCTACCTCAGTGCTTTCACGCACACATTCAAGAATGTCCTCAAGCGCTTTACGTGGCTGTTTCTGCGGAGCGCTTGTTTTTTTTGTAGTGTTGCGAAGCATCACGGTCATGTTAGGTTGATACCAAGGTTCGGTACGTCAAGATTTTTGCCCAAACGATTATGCCGAAAAAAAATAAACTGAAAATCAAAGCGAATTTCCGCCTTGCTGCCGGACGCTCGAATATGCCGCTTGCACGCGATATTGCACGAGCGCTGGAAAAAAAAGCAGGGGAAAACAAAGCAAACATCAACTGTACAGAGCAGTTGGAGAAGACGATTATCCGCAATTTCAGCGATGGCGAAATTTGGGTAAAGTATGAGGATAGCATTCGCGGTGGCGATCTCTTTATTATTCAGTCCACCAATGCTCCGGGCGATAATCTCGTCGAACTCTTGATGCTGATTGATGCTGCTCGGCGTGCTTCGACAGACCGCATTACTGCTGTTATTCCGTATTTCGGCTATGCTCGCCAAGACCGCAAAGACCAGCCGCGTGTTTCTATCACAGCAAAACTGATGGCGAATTTGCTGGTCGAAGCCGGTGCAGACCATGTAATTACGATGGATTTGCACGTACCGCAAATTCAAGGCTTCTTTGACGTTCCGCTTGACCACTTATATGCTTCGACGGTTTTGGTCAAAAAACTGCGGAGTTTGGATCTGCCGAATCTCGTTGTCGCATCGCCGGACGTAGGTGGTGCAAAAACAGCACGAGCGTATGCAAAGCGCCTAAATGCAGGTTTGATTTTGATTGATAAGCGTCGTCCTGCGCATAATGTCAGCGAGGTCTTTAATATCATCGGCGATCCGAAAGGAAAAAACATCATTATTATTGATGATTTGATTGATACCGGTGGTACATTCGTTGCTTGTGCAAGAGCATTAAAAGATGCCGGAGCAGAGCAGATTTTTGGTGCTTGTACGCATCCTGTATTTTCCGGTCAGGCATTAGAAAAAATCGAAAAAAGCGTCGTGTCAAAATTGTTCGTAACCGATACCATTATTCACACAAGTCCGCTTTTTACACAAAGTTCAAAAATTGTCGTCCAATCGGTCGCAGATTTGTTTGCAGAAGCAATTTTGCGTACCCACAATAACGAATCAATCACGTCGCTTTTTGACACGGATTTGATTCCAACCTAAGCTAGAATTTACTATCTCTTGTTTCATTTGTCCAATTTGGAGTATTCCCATGAGCGCTATCACACTCGAAGCAAAAAAGCGCGAACTCGGCAAAAAAGCGTCGAAAGCTGTGCGTAATGCCGGATTGATTCCGGGTGTTTATTATGCAAAAGGCAAAGAGCCGCTTGCAATTGCAACGACGTTCAAACAACTTCGTCCTGCTGTTTATACTTCCGACACACACATTATCACGATGAAGGTTGAAGGTGCAGGCACAATGGATTGTATTTTGAAAGATGTAGATTTTGACCCTGTTACCGATGAAATCGTTCATTTTGACCTTTTAGGTATCATCGAAGGTCAAACGATTCACGTCGAAGTACCGATTACGCTTAAAGGCGCTGCAAAGGGTGTTACTCTTGGTGGTGGTATGCTTGAGCATATCATGCACAAAGTACAAATTGAGTGTTTGCCTGCTGCATTGCCGGAACACATCGAAATTGATGTTACTCCGCTTGAAGTCGGCAAATCTATTCACGTTGGCGATTTGAAAGTACCGGGTGTAAAATTCCTTGTGAATCCGACAGCCAGTATCGTTGCTGTTCATGCAAAGCGCGGTCGTGATGAGGCTGCTCCGGCTGCTGAAGCAAAAGCGTAATTACGAAAAATCAGTCTAAAGCGCATTATTCCTTGTGAGTAATGCGCTTTTGCTTTATGTTCGCAGTGGTAAAAAAATAGACTTTCGTTTTATTCTGCCGTTTTTTTGGGAAGGGTACGGTTTGTATGCGCTTGTACACTGGCGTTCTTGTTAATCCGCTTCATAACTCAGGTAATCTTCCGTCGTATTCTTTTGAATACATACCGCAAGGAGCTCTCGTAGTTGGGGATTTCGGACAAATTGAATTTGTCGGAACGAGGGAAGATGCACTGCGTACATTCGAGGGGGTACCCGAAGAAGCATTCGGTAATGCGATGATTTTGCCGGGATTCGTGGATACTCACGTGCATTTACCGCAATACGAGGCTGCTGCTATTGGTTCGGGCGAACTGCTTGATTGGCTCAATACCTACATTTTTCCCCTTGAAGCTCGTTTCGCTGATGAAGAATACGCCCATTTACGTTCGCAGCGCTTTTTCTATGATGCTTTGCGTTTGGGGACAACAACAATGTCTGTCTATTGTTCCTCCCACGCCCGTGCAACGGAAATAGCTTTTGAGGCAGCTTTTCATGCGGGTTTGCGTGTGTGCATGGGCAAAACGATGATGGATTTTGGAGCGCCGGAAAATATTCTTCATTCCCCAGAGCAAAATATTATTGATAGCCTGAATCTCGCCAAAGCATGGCATGGTGCGGGCAACGGTCGGTTGCAGTACACACTCACGCCGCGTTTTGCCGGAAGCTGTTCAAGGGAACTTTTGAAAAAAACGGGCGAACTTGCTCACGCAGAAGGCTTGCGTATTCAAACCCATCTTTCGGAAAATCCTGCTGAATTGCGGTATATCGCTGAACTATTTCCCGAATATGCTTCCTATACTGATGTGTACCACGCATACGGGATTTTGACAGACAAAACGATTATGGCACATTCCATTTATCTCAGTCCACAGGAAAAAAAACTCCTGAGAGCGCATAATTGCGCGATTGCTCATTGTCCGTGTTCTAATCGCTTTTTGCAAAGTGGTGTGATGGCGCTCCGGCAGATGCTTGGAGAAGGCTTTCGTATTGGCTTAGGGACTGATGTTGCGGGCGGTCCGTCGCTTTCAATGTTGAATGAAGCAAAAGAAGCGGCAGAAAGCTCTAAAACGTGGAATATTATGCACCGCGATAACGAAATGCCGCCGATTACAGCCGAAGAAGCACTTTGGTTGGCAACGCTTGGAGGCGCACAGGCACTGGGGTTGGATGACATTATCGGGAATTTTCAAGTCGGCAAAGACGCAGATTTTATTGTTTGCCAATCAGACGAAGTTTTGCCGCAACATAGCACATTTACTGACCCCGCACATCAAATTGCTCGTTTAGTCTATGGTGCTTCGTCTAACGTTGTACAAAAAACAGTCGTGCAGGGAAAAACTGTGTATGCACGGCAATAAGGCTTTTCGCTAATGGCATCACACTGTAAAACTAACATTTTTAAGTACTTGTGCTGCTCCTTCGAGCGAAATATCATTGAGTCCGTCGTGGTGCAAAAAGAAATTGACAATAAGTTCGCTGCCACTTGGGGGAATAATATGAATGGGAGGCATCATTTCATGGCGCAAATGAGCAATAATTGCTGTGGAAATCGCACCCGTGCCACAAGCACCTGTTTCTGCCTCTACGCCGCGTTCAAAGGTTCGCAGGCGAATAGTTTGTTCGCCGACAATGGTATAAAAATTAGCATTTGCGCCGCGTGGAAAGGCGCTATTATGTCGCACGGCTGCTCCCCATTTTTGAATATCAAAGCCGTTAAAACCTGCCTGTAAAATTCCTCCGGCTTCAGGAAACCAAATAACTGCATGGTCAGAGCCAACATTGACATATCCCGCCGTCAATTTCATACCGCCTTCTAGTGTGAGCAGCATCGGAAAAACGATTTCTTCCGGTTCAGGGAAATAGAGGCAGACAGAGCCGCGCATACGATTGATTTCCGCTTTGTACTTTGTTTCCGGCGCGGAGAACCATACTTCCGGTGTTCGCGTGGCAGTAAAAAAGCCATTGCGTTCAGCAAAATGTACCGCACAGCGTCCACCATTCCCGCACATAGCGCCGAATGAGCCGTCAGGGTTGAAAAAATTCATCACAAAATGCAGTCCCGAACCCGCCGGAGCATCGTCAATCAGCATCATTCCTTCGGTACGAGGAAGAATATCATTTCCCGCGCATAATGTTTGTGCAAGTTCGCTACCTTCATTAAGGGAAATTTTGTGTTTGCGATTATCAAGAACGACGAAGGTATTACCAGCGCCGGACATAAGCGAAACGTCCAAATTCATATTACCTCCTAATTGACGAAACTCAAGAATATATCAAAAACCAACGATGCTTTGGAAGAAAAATTACGGATTCTTCCCTAATACGCAACAACATTTTTCCAAAAAACACGAAGCCCCGCCAAATGTATTGGACGGGGCTTCCGTAATGTTCTCTATGCTATAATTGGTTTATTGTGCAGAAGCACCCATAACAGCCGCAGCCTCTGAAGCGCTTGGGAGTATGCCGAGTTTTAACTTCAGCGAGGCGACGCGCTGACGCAAGCCGGGAAGCATTTGCTTCACGAACTCATTATTTTGTGCCCCATATTTCGCAACCAAACCTTCGGCGATTTCAAGGGCTTTTTTGAGGTCGCCTTTGTATTCTGCACGTTTGATTTCAACTTCATCAATTCGTACAAGGAGTTCTGGTGCGTTATTCATGGCTGTTTGATATTTCCGCAATGTTGTAATCGCTTTATCGAATTCACCAATCAGTTCATACGATTCCGTTGCAACGATATGCGGGTCAAACGCACGGGAATATGGGTCTGCGTCAACCATGCGTGGGTTTGCAATTAAACGTTCCGAAACTTCTGCCGCCATCCGTGCATATTTTGCCGCTTGCTGTTTGGAGCCTGCTTTGTCGTAGAGCAGCGCCATTTGGTAATACTGCGGGAAAAAGAGCGGGAATTGCTCGACACTGATATATTTGTTCATCGTGTCAAGTACTGCAGAGGCTTTTTGAGGATTGTTTGATTCGTACAAGAGGAAATTAGCGTAGTTGAAGTACAAGTTACGGAAATTCGCCACAGCCGGATGACGATTGGTTTCGTCAAAGAACGCGCGAGGATTATTCAAATTCCGCAATTTGAAGCCGTAATGCGGTTCATTATGCACTTCATCGAACGGCAAAATGTTCAAGATAGTTTTGTCCATCACATCAGGATTGACAACTTGGCTGCCACGCGGAGTGCTTTGTGGAACAGGGCAGATGCGGTAGGCAAGCCCTTCCATGCGGAAGTATTTTTCCAAACCGCACAGAGCATCACCGCCCACCGAACCCGAATAATACACGGGGCGTTCAAAGGCAGTTTGAACAACAATATCGCGCACGAGTTGGTCTTGGATGCGGAAAACAAAGCGCGGCTTACCTTCTTCTTCACCGTAGGGCATACCTTGGAAGGTCATTTTGATTTTGTGGATTTTATTTGCAACACTATCGGGTAGTTTCTCGGTCATATTGACCGGAAGACCGGTTGGTTGCTCGTACTGACGCATAATCTCTTCACGAACACTAATCTCTGTTTCCATTGCTCCGCCAACAGGCGTAGAGAGCGCTCTGGGATCGTATTCATCGGTTTGCTGAATAGATTCATCGGAAAAACTGAGCGGTACTTTTTTCGCGCCCCACGGAGATTGATTTTTAAGCTGATTAACATACCAAAGCGTATTGCCAAGGCTAAGATTCACAATCCGAACATCACGCCGAACACCCATGACATCTTGCATATACCAAACGGAGAAGGTGTCGTTATCGCCATTAGTAAACAGAATAGCGTCTTTCTCCACGCTTTGAAGGATGTTGTAAGCATAGTCAAACGGCATATAATTTCCGGAGCGGTCATGTGCACGCCATCCGCCGATAGCCATGTTCACCGGTACAAGCACTATCGCAACAGCAACAATAGCAATGCTTCCAACGGCTTTAATATCGGTTTTGAAAAGATTTTCAATCAAACCGTACACGCCAATGCCAATCCACATACAGAACACCATGAATGAACCAACATAGAAGTAGTCGCGTTCACGGGGTTGCGGGTTTTGCTGGTTTTGCTGAATAGCCGCCAAAACGCCCATCATTAAAAACATGATGAGATGAACAAATGCCATACGGCGATCGCGGGAGAAATGGAAAATTAAACCCAACATACCAAACAGAAGTGGCAGTGCGAAAAAGCGCACCGGATACCACGACGCATAGCCCGAACCATAATTGATAACATCTGCACCCTCAGCAGAAAACCACGCCGGAGGAGCATTTTGAATATCACTCATCCGCCCGACAAAATTCCAGAGGAAATAGCGGATGTACATTTGATAAATTTGGTAGCTGAAAAGATAATTTATCTCGCCGGCAAAATTGACTTTGGTGAACTTGGGAATCGGAATAGCGCTTCCATCTGCGCGTTCTGCGCGCTCAATTGTTGGTGGATACCATTCGCCGTATTTTTTGTATTCTTGAACAAAGTAGCCTTCTTGTTGATAACGACGGGGCCATGTCGGGGCATCGCCATACTGCTCACGACCTAAGTAGGAAACTAGGGCGTTCAAATTAGTCGGAGCATTTTCATTCATAGGCGGATTAGCATTGGAGCGAATAAGAATTTGCGTATAAGTGCTGTATCCGACAACCATAAGTAAAAATGCGCTGCACACTAAGCCAATAACAGGGTGAGATTTTTTGCGTCCATACCAAACACCATATCCCGCGCCACCTAAAAGAAGAATAGCAACAAAAATCATCAGTGGACTATCTTTCACAACGTATTCTTTTGCCGGAGTACGCATCGGTAAATCTCCACCCAAAAGCGCAGGGAAGTATTTCACAATACCCGGATATACCAGCGCAAACACTAACAAGCCGATGACGGTCATAATAGCGAAACTCCGCACCGTGACTTCGTACTTGCGGAAATAGACGACCATCGTGATTGAGAAAATCGTCAAAACGCTGAGGAGGTGTACACCGGTGGAAAGACCAATTAAGTATGCAATCAGCAACAAATACCGCTCATGCCCGGGGTTGTCTGCTTCTTCGTTCCAACGCATCATCAAATACACAATAACCGCTACAAAGACTGTCGAAGCCGCATATACCTCCGATTCCACGCCGTTAAACCATAGTGTATCGCTGAAATTAAATGCCAGCGCTCCCACTGCAGCCGAACCATAGACTGCAAGCGCTTCAGCAAAGGTTTCAGGGCGTTTTCCGCGAATATTGCTAATCGCCATAACGGTGATGGAGTACAGTAAAAGAACAGAAAAAGCCGTTGCGAAGACCGATACCAAATTCACTCGCCAACCCGGATCACCGAAGGGAATAAACTGATGGAAGAGTTTTCCTATCATCAAGAACAGAGGAGCTCCGGGCGGGTGTGGAACTTGTTGATAGACCGTTGCTGCCGTAAACTCGGAACAATCCCAGAAGGGAACGGTCTTTTGAACCGTCATCAAATAGGTCGTGAGTGAAATCACGAACACCAACGCCGCAAATGCACGGTTGAGTTGCTTTGTGTTCATAAAGGAGGTAATAGGTTAGAGGTAAGAGATTATACTTGTTTTCTGAAATGACCGAAGCAAAAAACAATTGCTTGAAAATGAAGCTGAAAACGAAGATAGCATCACGAATTCTTGACTTTGAATCTCAAGAAAAGTGCAGCCTCAAAGTTAGCGGTTTTTCAGAGATTGCCGAAGAAAAAAGCGTTAAGCAGTGTTAAAAAAGGTTATGGGATTTTATGGAGTGAGATTTTTAGCGCCGAGAATGCTTGTCATATTCTGTAAAGTAATGTATATTGCTATGCAATTCGCTCTTAAATTCAAGGCTTTGATTTTGAGAAATTGTTTTTTATTAGTATACCATTCTATGCGCCGCTATTTTGGTTATCTTCTTCTTATACTTGCATTTGTTGGTACAAAAGCAGAGCGTTTGATTGCTCAACAGGCGCAAAGTATTCCACAATATACTGTTAGTGAAAAACGAGAACAAGCGATTCCCGGAACAAATAACTATTTCGGCTGGAACTTTGTTCCGTATATTGTTCAGGGTGAAGACCGCTTTCAAAGCTACATTCAAGACAACGGTTTATCGGTTTGGGTGAATATCCCCTCGCTCCAAAAAAACGGCGATACCCTGACAGCAGTTGTCAAGCGGGTTGTGCGGTATGATATTACGCACCGTCTCAGTAAAGACCTCGTATATGTGGATGTCATGCGCTTTAATACCCGCAATGACACATTTGCCCGTATTGCTTCGCTTGACACAAAAACAGGCTCTTTGGCAATGAATCCCAAGCCTGAATGGGAAAAAACGAATCTTGACCTTGATATGACGGCATTGTATCACTTCGTGGGGTATTTGCACACTGAGAAGCAGAAAAAATAACATAGTACATTGTTTAGAAGGAAAATACAGTTAGATTGCGATATTTACGGAGTAAGC
>ERZ1066127.69-NODE-69-length-70550-cov-12.785375_pt1 | contig 70550 bp, 53 predicted proteins | sample MGYA00382774_ERZ1066127 | MGnify/ENA primary metagenome ERZ1066127 (study PRJEB33369, sample SAMEA5778357) | biofilm metagenome | biome: Industrial cooling water; feature: Water cooling tower basin; material: Biofilm | place: United Arab Emirates | collected...
GTATTGCTCGATGCGGGTGTCCACGGCGGGATCGGCGCTGCGGGCGAGCTCCTCTTGATTCAGCCGGTTGATGGCATCGAAAATTTTCCGCCGCCCGGTGATGGGTTTCTGCGTGGGATCGTTGAGGTAAAGCACGGGCTCGGCACCGGAGCGCAGCCGCACCCCCGCATGGCGGCCGGAGATAAAACCACTGCTCCACAGGCGGTTGTTCAGCGGTTGATTGTTCGGCAGCTCGCCGATGGAGACCAGCACCACGAAATCCGGCAGGTTGCGGTTCATGCTGCCCAGGCCGTAGCTGAGCCAAGAGCCAAAGGACGGCCGCCCCGGCAGGTTGTGGCCCGTTTGCATGAAGGTCATCGCGGGGTCGTGATTCACCGGACTGGTGCTAGTACTGAGGATGGTGCAGAACTCATCGGTGATGTTCGCCATGTGCGGCAGCAGCTCGCTCATCCACGCGCCGTTTTGGCCGTGCTGGTTGAATTTGTATTTGCTGGCGACCACAGGACGGACCGCGCCATTCGCGTTGAAATTCGTGAGCCGACCTGCCTGCTTCACCAGCGAAAACATGTCCTTGCCGTGATGCTTGGCGAGCAACGGTTTCGGATCGAACAGATCCACCTGCGAGGGACCACCGGCTTGGAAAAGATAAATGATGCGCTTGGCCCGCGGAGTCGGCGTGATGATGGCGGGGTGTGATTTTTCAGCCGCCTCAATCCCCGACAAGGCAATGCCGCCCAGCCCCGCCGCGCCGAGCTGCAACAGGCGGCGGCGGTTGATGGTTTGCAGGGTGGTTTCGAGATCGTTCATGGCATCATTTGCGGGTGACGGTTTCGCTGAGGTTGAGAATCACGTGGCAGACATCGGTCATGGCGGCGAGGCGGATGCGATCGAGTGTGGCATCCACCGTCGACGCGCCGATGGCTAACAGCTTTTGTGCGGCGGCTGGATCGGCCTGGTACTGTGCCAGCCGTTCTTGATAGACCTCCCGCAGCAGGGCGAGTTCTTTCGCTTCGGGCGAGCGCACGAGAACCAGCCGCATCGCGAGCATCGTCTGTTTTTCCGCATCGACGGATTCCTGTTTCATGACCCGCTCGGCGAGCTTGCGCGCGGCCTCGATGTAGGTGGGATCGTTCAGCGTGACGAGTGCCTGCAAGGGCGTGTTGGTGTTGCTGCGCTCGACCGAACAGATCTCGCGGTTCGGCGCATCGAACACCGCCATGGCCGGATGAATCGCCGCGCGGCGCCAATAGGTGTAGAGGCTTTTTCGATAGAGATCCGGCCCGGTGGATGCCTGGTAGGTTTCCGCATGGCTGGGCGGGGCGCTGAGGTCCTCCCACACGCCCGGCGGTTGATACGGCATCACGCTGGGACCGCCGACCTTGCGGGTCAGCAGGCCGCTTGCCGCCAGAGCCTGATCGCGTATTGTTTCGGCAGGAAGACGGAACGAAGGTCCGCGGGCGAGCAAACGATTTTCCGCATCGTCCAGCTCGGCGCGGAAACGGGAATCCTGCCGGTAGGTGGCGGAGAGAACGATGGTGCGGATGAGGTGATGCAGGTCCCAACCGCTCTTGCGGAAATCCTCCGCCAGCCAGTCGAGCAGCTCGGGGTGGCTGGGCATCTCGCCTTGCAGGCCGAAGTTGTCCGCCGTTTTCACCAGTCCTATGCCGAAAAACTGCTGCCAGATCCGGTTCACCGTGACGCGGGCAAACAGCGGATTTGCGGGGGCGGTCAGCCATTTCGCGAGGCCTAACCGATTTTGCGGATAGCCCTCGAAGGATGGCAGCATCCGTGGCGTGCGCGGCTCCACTTTTTCACCGGGCTGATCGAAGAGACCTTTTTGCAACACGAATGTCTCGCGCGGTTTCTCCGCCATGATCATCGCGCGCGGGGCGGTGGCCGGGTCGTCTCCCGCATGGACAAAAGGAGCGGATGCCATTTCCTTGCGACCCTTTTCCCCCGGAGCGCCGACTTCCGCACTGGTGTTAAAAAATGCGTAAAACGAATAATACTCCTGGATGGAAACGGGATCATACTTATGATCATGACAGCGGCAGCAATCCATCGTCAGACCGAGGAACAGGGTGCCGGCGGTGGCCGTCTTGTCGTTCGCATACATCACGCGGTATTCCTCATCATTGATCCCGCCCTCGATGCTGTAGCCGTGGTTGCGGTTGAAGCCGGTGGCAATGAGTTGCTGCTGTGTGGGTTTCTCTAACAGATCGCCGGCAAGTTGCTCGGTGACAAAACGATCATACGGCATGTTCGTGCGGAAGGCCTCGATCACCCAGTCGCGCCACGGCCACATGGTGCGGCGGTTGTCGAACTGATAGCCGTTGCTGTCGGCGTAGCGGGCGTTGTCCAGCCAGACCGCCGTCATGCGCTCGGCGTAATCGGGGCTCTTGAGCAGACGATCCACCACCTTCGCATGCGCATCGGCGGAGCTGTCTTCGAGAAAGGCCTTCGCCTCCTCCGGCGTGGGCGGCAGGCCGGTGAGATCGAGCGTCACGCGTCGCAAAAACACCGCGCGCTCCGCCTCCGGTGCCGGTTGGATTTTTTTCGCTTCCAGTGGCGCGAGCACAAAGTGGTCCACCGGTGTGCGCGGCCACTCCTTCGCGGCGACCGGAGGCGGCGTGTGTGACTTGATCGGCTCGAAGCTCCAGTGGTTCGTGTAGACAGCGCCCTCCTTGACCCAGCGGGTGAGAATTTCCTTTTGCTCGTCGGTGAGTGGTTTTTTCGCCTTGGGTGGCGGCATCAGCTCCGTGCGATCCTCCGCGAGGATGCGTTTGATGATCTCACTGGCATCCGCATCACCCGGCACGATAGCCGGCCCGCTCTCCCCGCCCTTGAGTGCGGCCTCGCGCTGGTCCAGCCGCAATTCCCCCTCGCGTTTGTTCGAATCCTGCCCATGACAGGCAAAACACCGATCCGATAGAATCGGACGCACATCGCGCCCGAAATCCAAAGGCTTCTCCGCCCGGCACGGCAGCCAGAGAGCGAGAGCAAGAAGAGAAGCCAACCATTTCATAAGAATCGAACAAAGGTACTGATACGGCACCGTATCAGGCATCTTTCCCTCGCGCAATGAGTATCCATGGAGCAGCGAACCACCCAGATGGGTTCGTGGATGGCTTCGGACAGGAGCAATGCCCCGCTGCCATACCAGCGTGGGGCATCGCTCAGGTCTGGATCTTGCGATTTTTCCGCGCCAACGGCGCACCGCGATACCAGCCTAGTCCAACGGGCTAGGGTTGTGGATGGATTACCATTCCTGAGGGCTGAAGGTCCGATCGATGATGGGAAATGTCGTTGGCTCATGCGATATAGGCCGGGCCATCAGCCCTCCGCATTTGTGGGCATCGATATCTGGTCCGTTGGACCAGGCTGGTATGGCTGGCACCTTTGGTGCTGAATTCCTGCTCACTGCCCACCGTAAAACCATTGCGTGGGCGTAAGCCTTTTATGCGATTCACTGATAACAATCCCCTTCTTCCCCCTCTCCTCCTCCATAGAACAGGATGAATTCGGACAGGGGCGAAGCCCCGCTGCCATACCAGCCTGGGGCATCGCCCCAGGTGCCGGAGTGACAAGAGTCCGAGGGCTGAAGGCCCGGTTCATTGTGTGATGGTTTTTTGGTCATTCGATTGAGGTCGGGCCTTCAGCCCTCGATGAGTTGTGGGGATGAGGTCCTGGGGCGTCGTCCCAGGCTGATATGGAGGCGCGCCGTTGGCGCTTGGGATGGCCCTTTATTGCGTGAATCCCGGGTGACAAGAGCCGAAGGCGGAATGCCTGATCCATGGGTTAGTCCCAGACATAGGCTTCGTTCCATTCGACGCCGTATGTGTTGAGGAAGGTGCGGAATTCTTCTTGAAAGGTGCGTGTGCGGTGATGGTTTTCCTGGTCGTCGATGTAGGCGATCAAGGCATCCACGTCTTTGGGGCCGACAGAAAAACACGCGTAGCCGCGTTGCCAGGAAAACCCGGCGAGTTCGAGCGATAGGGGCTTCAGCCACTTGGAGGAGGCGGTTTTCAGTTCCTCCACAAGTTGCGCGATGGTGATGGTGCGGGACAAACGGATGGCAAGATGCACGTGATCCGCCACGCCGCCCGCGCGGTAGCATTCACAACCCGCGTTGCGAGCCACCGTGGCGAGATACGCATGGAGTTTAAGACGCGTGTCGGGGTCGAGGAAAGGGTGTCGGTCCTTTGTGCTGAAGATCACGTGGACGATGACGAGGGAGAGCGATTGGGGCATAGTGATGGGGCGGGCCTTCAGCCCTAGATTGTTGGTGGGAAGGGGTCCTGGGGCGATGCCCCAGGCTGGTATGAGGACGCGCCGTTGGCGCTTGGGAAGGGGGAGTTCACAGGTGAATGCAGCAGGGCATCACCCTCCATTATTTTTCCAAGGGATGCTCCTTGAGGAGATCCTCGGGTTTCCAGAAGATGGAGCGATCTTTGGTGGCGGCGCGGACTTTTTTCACGGTTTCCGGCTTCACGACGGCGGCCTTGTTGCCCCAGGAGTTGCGGACGTAAGTGAGCACGGCGGCGATTTCCTCGTCCTTGAGAATGGAGCCGAAGGCGGTCATGGGCGGCACGCCTTTGTCAGGGTCGTAGAGTTTGCCGTTGACCTCGATTTTTCCATGCATGCCATGAAGCACGATCTTGGCCATGCGCTCGTCGCTGCCGGTGACCCACGGGGTGCCAACCAAGGGGGGAAACGCGGGGTCGAGGCCTTTGCCGTTTTCCTGGTGGCAGGTGGCGCAATGCGCCTCGCGGTGGAAAACATCGGCACCGAGGCGGTAGGCTTTTTCATCCGCACCTTTCAGGTAACCGGGCACGGTGACTTTGCGTTTTTTCTCCGGACCATCGGCGATGGCATTCGGCATCTTGGCTTTGGCGGGATCGGCGGGACCCCAGAACTGTTTGACCATGGCGGCGGCCTTGCGGGCATGGGGCTCGGGGGATTCGAGCAGGGCGGCGAGGAGTGCTTCATCGCGCACATGATGGCGCTGGTGCCACCACAGCGCTTCTAACAGATGATGGGCGTGCTCGGCTTTTTTCGGATCGAACTGTTTCGTCCAGGCACGCAGGGCGGGCTCCACTTCTTTTTGATCGCGGGTATCGAGCTCGGTGCGCGCGCGTTGGCGGACGCCATCGATGGGATGCTTCAGCAGATCGAGCAAGGCCGCGACGGGCTGGCCGTGGATGGCGACGGATTTCTGCAGCGGTCTATCCTTGCAGATCATGCGGAAGATGCGGCCGTGTTTTTTGTCGCGTTTCGGGTCGCGGATGTTGTGCTGCATGTGGCCGATGATGACGTTTTGCCAATCGGACACATAGAGCGCGCCATCATCGCCGAACTCGGCATCGGTGGGGCGGAAATTTTTGTCATCGCTGCGGAAAAAATCGGGCGTCGGTTCGCCCCAGATCTCGCCTTGCTGGAAGGTCTGCTTGCCGGAGGTGTGGCCGTCGCGATGGAGATCGTAGCGCTTGATGCCGAGGTAGCCGATGGCATTGCAGATGAGGAAATCCTGCTGCAGGTCATCCGGGAAGTTCGTGCTGGAGACGACGGCATTGGCCGGCACGGGACGCACTTCCTTGTTGAGCAGCGGAAACATCTTGAAGCTGGTGCCATCGGGGCGCACCTGATAGGCGCGGCCGCCGGTGCCATCGGTGGCGAAGAGGTAGCCCCAGCGATCGAAGCTGATGCCGTGAGGGTTCGGGCTGTTTCCGGCGATGAACTGGATCGTATGGCGTTTCGGATCGAGACGATACATGCCGGAGGCGGTGGCAGCGAGCGATGGGCCCCAGGGATGCTCATAATTGTGCTGCAGGAAAATGCCGCTCTGCCAGTAGAGCCCGCCATCAGGCCCGACGATGAAGTTATTCGCCGCGTGGTGGGTGTCTCCCGAGCCGGTGGCCTGGAGCAGGACGATGCGGACGTCCGCCTTGTCATCGCCATCGGTGTCCTTGAGGAAAAAGATATCGGGCTGCGAGACCACGATCACGCCGCCGCCCCAGAACGCGAAGCCGAGCGGATTGTGGACCTTGGCAAACTCGATCGCCTTGTCGGCCACGCCATCGCGGTTCTCATCGGGGAGAATCAGCAGGCTGTCGTTCATCTCCTTGAGCGGCTCCCATTTCGGATAGGTGGCCCAGCAGGCGGCCCATAGACGGCCCTTGGTATCGACCTGCATCTGCACGGGATTGGCGAGAGCGGGGAAACGCGATTCATCGGCGAAAAGATTCACCGCGAAACCTGCGGGCACATTGATTTTTTTCAGGCTTTCCTCGCCGCTGAGATAGTCCGTGGTGCCCTCCTTCGCCGCGCTGGAGCTTTTGCTGCCGCCGCCGACGTTGGAAATGACTTCGATGGGTTTCGGAACGTTGGAATCGTCCACTTTCAGATCCTTGCCCTGGGCGAGAGCGTGAATGCGTTTGTCGCGATTGGCAGTCATGACATCGAGCATGGTCAGCTCGTGAAGCAGCACCTCGGCGTTGCTTTGGTTCTTCACAAACTTCAGTCCCGCGCGGCTGCCCCAGATGTCGTTTTCATCGGTGGCGCGGAAACGGTTGTGCCAGTGCCAGTCCTTGTCGAGCACCGCCTGGCGCAGTGGTTCCAGGGACGAAGAAGCGGCGACGGATTTCCCGGCGAGGGCGCTGGCGATCACTTCGCCGAGCTGACGATTCCCTTCTGCGAGCAGATGGACGCCGTTCAGCGTGAGCGGACTTTTGGCACTCGCGTAGCGCTTCTGTGAGGTGGTGAAAAGATCCACAAAGGCCACGCCCTTTTCCGCGGCGACCTGCTGGATGGCCTCGGTGTAAAGCGTTAGGTTCGCATTGTTGGCGGAGCCATCGGGCAGAAGCGGATCCTTCAGGTTCTCATGGGCGATGGGAGAAAACAGCACGATGCGCGGGGCGGATTCGCCATTGAATTTCGCGGCCTGGTATTTCGTGACCATGGCGGTGAGGTCGGCCTTGAATTTCGGCAGGCCCGCCGCACCGGCGAAGGATTCGTTGTAGCCGAAAAAGGCAAAGACGGCATCCGCCTTGCACTGGGCGAGCATGTCATCGGGCGAGGGCACGCCCTTGGTGCGCGGGCGGGAAGTGACGGTATCGCCGGAGACGGCGAGGTTGCGGAAGACCAGATTCTGCCCCGCGCTGTGCGCCTGGATGACGGTCTCCACCCAGCCATCGTGCTGCATGCGGTCGGCGAGGGCATTGCCCACGATGCCGACGACGTCGTCTTTCTGCAAGGGAAGCTGAGCGTGGAGATGAGAAGTGAGCGACAGGCCGAGTGCGAGCGCAAGGCGGGGAATGCGGGTGGTTTTTTTCATCGATGGATGGAGCAGAGGTTGGCGGACGCATCGCGATAATGCGAAATTGGAATACGGATGATTCCGCGCCATGTTTCATTTTTGCGCAGGCATGGTGGCAGGCGGGCAAAGCCGGTCGTTGCCCACGTGCCATCAGTTTTCCGCCATCGTGGATGCCACGCGGTGCATGAATTCCTGATAGGTGATGAGTTCCATGCGGCCATCGTGATGCTCGATGACGGCACTAAGGCTTTCCACCCAATCGCCGGAATTGAGGTAATGGATGTCCTGCACCTGTTTGTCGGCGGGGGTGTGGATGTGACCGCAGATGATGCCCTGGCACTCGCGCTGGTGGGCGAGCTTTTGCAACTGGACCTCATACTGATCCACAAAGGAGACGGCACCTTTGACCTTGCTCTTGATGGCTTTGCTCACGGAATAGTATTCCTTGCCCATCAGAGCGCGCCATTTGTTGTATAGGCGATTGAGGGACAGCAGCGTGTCGTAGCCAAAGGCACCCAGCATGGCGAGCCAACGGTGATTGGTGGCCACGCTGTCAAAGCCATCGCCATGGATGACGAGGTAGCGTTTGCCCTGCGCCGTGTGGTGGATGTGTTCCTTGGCGATGCGCATGGAGCCGAAGGCTAGCGGCAGGAAGCGTTCGAGAATGTCATCGTGATTGCCACGCAGATAGATCACCTCGGTTTGTTCCTTTTCCATCTTCTTGAGAATGGTACGGATCACACGACTGTGGCGGTTTTGCCAGCGGGTGCCACGTCGCAGGGCCCAGCCGTCGATGATATCGCCATTGAGCACCAGGGTGTCGCATTGAAGATGTTTCAGAAACGAGACCAACTCGTCGGCCTTGGACTCCGGTGTGCCGAGGTGGACATCGGATATGAACACGGTGCGGCAGGAGAATTTTTCCGGTTTGCGTCGTTTGCCCTGCTCATCGAACATCGGCTGCCGTGTGCGCGCGCTGGTGGCGAGGATGGATTCAAAACGTTCGACGACACGATCCCACGACAGCGGCTCCACGGTGCGGGTCGCCGCCTCACGCACGGGCCGCAGAGATGCGGCATCCTGACAGGAGAGCACCAGATCGAGCCACGCCTGTTCGTTGCCCTTGGGAGCTTTGAGACCGTTTTCCTGATGGATGATATGTTGCGCGGCGGCGGCGTAATCGTAGGCCACGACCACCAACCCGCTGGCCATGCCCTCCAGCACGACATTGCCAAAGGTCTCGGTTTCACTGGGAAACAACAGCACATCGGCGGAAGCGTAGTGACGGGCCAAATCCTCACCACGTTGCATCCCGGCGAAATGAACCCACGGCTGGGCTTTCTGCCAGTTCTCGCGCAAGGGGCCATCCCCCACCACCACGAAGCGAGACCGAGGTTGCGCGGCATGGAGGGCATCGAACGCGCGCATCACCAGCGGGATGTTTTTTTCCGCCGCCACCCGACCTACCACCAGAAAAACGAGGGAATCCTCCGCCGCATCCCAGGTCTGACGCAACGTGGCATCGCGCCTGGAGGGAGTAAACCATTGCGTGTCCACTCCACGACCTAACAACTGCGCGTGACTGATGCCCTCGCGCTTGAGCATATCGATCACTTCCTGGCTGGGTGCCATCGTCGCATGAGCGCGGCTGTGGATGTGGCGGAGGTAGCTCATGGCCGCGGGTTGCAAGGCCTTGAGCTTGTATTGCTCCATGTATTCGTGAAAATTCGTGTGAAATCCGGTTGTCACCGGAATGCCAAGACCGGCGGCCACATTGACGGCGGAAATTCCCAGCGGACTCTCCGTGGCCACATAGATCACATCGGGGCGCTTTTTGCTCCAGCGTTTGCGCAGCTTGAAGGGACCGGGCAGACCGATGCGCACTTCCTTGTAACCGGGTAAGGGAATGGCGGCAATACTGGTGGAGGAGGTGGGTTGATCGCCCGAGCAGATGATGGTGACGCGGTGACCGCTGCGGATCAATCCATGGCTGAGGCGGCCCAGAGTCATCGCCACGCCGTTGATGTCGGGGGCGAAGGTGTCGGTGATGATATCGATGCGCATTTCTATTTTTCTCGCGACTATGCGAGCATGGCATGCGCGGCATCAGCGACGAGAAGGCATCGGTGACGGAATCGTCACACGGGCCGCGGGTCAATTCTCACTGATGTAACGTGACTCGCCGGCCACGATGGTCCTGGCCACGCTGAAATCCTCACGCAGCAAGGTGATATCCGCGTGATATCCGGCCTCGATCTTGCCGAAGCCCGCCAATCCTAACGTCTGCGCCTGGTTCCACGAGGTGGCCTGGATCACCTCCTCGATGTTTTTACCGGTGACTTGCACCACATGCCGCAAGCCCTCGTTGGCCAGCAAGGTGGAGCCTGCGAGAGCGCCTCCTTCTTTCAGACGCGCCACGTGATTTTCGATCACCACGTCCAGTCCGCCCAACTGCATCGTACCTTGGCCGATCCATGACGCCGCGACGCTGTCGGTGATCATCAGCAGACGCTCGATGGGCACGACGGTGAAAATGAGCTTCAGCATGTCCGGGCAGAGGTGGATGGTATCGCAGATCAATTCCAGATGCACACGGGCATCGTAGAGACCGCCGCCGACCACGCCGATCTCCCGATGGTGCAGGGGCGTCATGGCATTGCCGAAGTGCGTCAAATGTTTCAGTCCAGCGGAAATGCCTGCCGCGAGCTGCGCGTATGTCGCGGAGGTGTGGGCCGCCGAGCAGACGATGCCTGCTTTGGTCGCTGACTCGATCAAGGCCAGCGCACCCTGCATCTCCGGTGCCAACGAAACGATCAGAGCCGGTGCGATGTCATGCAGCGCGAACAGCTCCTCCGCATCGGGCAAACGCACGAACTCCGGATTCTGTGCGCCGGCTTTTTCTTTGTTGATGAAAGGTCCTTCGATGTGCAGCCCGGGACAACGGGTGAGGTCCTGTTGATTCCGATAGAGTGCCACCTTGCTCACGATCTCGCGCAGCAACTCCTTCGGCTGCGTCAACGTGGTGGGCAGCCAGGTGGTCACGCCCTCGGCCAGTTTTTTCGAAGCGATGTGGCGCACGGATTCGAGGGAATTGTCACACACATCCGCGCCGTCCGCGCCATGACAGTGGATATCAAAAAATCCCGGCACGGCCAGCAAGCCACGGCCATCGATGCGCTCATCCGCCGCCACATCCCCTTCCCCGACGAAATTGATCTTGCCGTTTTCCATCAGGATCGCCTGCCCCTCACGGCGTTGCTGAGGGGAAATGACGGTGACATCGTGAATCAATGTTTTCATGCGCTAGAGAATGTGTATTACAAAAGAAAGCAGATTGAATCAAGTGATATTTATGACAAATCCCCACTCATGCCTGCCGCGCGTCCGTGCAGGCTTGGTACACCCGCTGCAACACCACCGGGTTCTTGATGCGGAGGTAGATCCATTGTTGATCGATGCGACGCGGTGCGATCAACCGTGCCCACACCGTGGCAATCACCAGCGATGTGATCACACACACCACGGAGCCGATACCCGTGAATTCCCAGGGGATCAACTCAAACGACGAGGCCACGATCAAACCTATCGCCGCGAAAAAGAAAATCCAGGCGGTCAACACCTTGCGTCGGCGAATGCGGCGTTCCTCTCTTGATAGATAAAATGTCAGCTTGCCGGTTTTCTGAATGCACAGGACCACAATGATGAAGATGATGACATTCAGTACCAGGAGAATGGCCCAGGCCGGGTGATACCATACCAGCTTGCGGGTGATGGGACCGGTGAGATCATCCACCGTGCCGCTTTTCAGACAAATCGGCGGAAACACATACTCGCGCGGCACCAGCAGGCAATCTGCCTGCATCATCACAGGCTGTGGTGAAGCGGCGATGGCGATCTGTTCGGGTGCTTGATAGGGGTTCAGCTGTTCCTCAGACATGCGCATGAACTAGGGGATTCCCCGGCTGGCGGCGAGCTTTTCCCACAAAAAAAATCGGCACTCTCGAGCAGCCCGGCGGGGTCGCCCCAAGGGATGCCGCGGGTCGCCAGATTTTCACTCATGCGTGCTTGGCAAAGCGTCCTTTTGCCCCTAACGTTCGCCGGTATGGTCACGCCCCTGCTGAATCGTGAACTCTCGTGGATCGAGTTCAATCAACGCGTCCTTCACCAAGCACAGCGCGGTGATCTGCCGCTGCTGGAGCGTGTGAAATTTCTCGCCATCACCGCGTCGAACCTCGATGAGTTTTTCCAAGTCCGCATCGGCGGGCTCATGCTGCTCCAGCGCACCGGCCGTAAAACCCCGGACGCCAGCGGCCTCACCCCTGCCAAACAACTGGAGCTGTTGCGCAAACGCATCCTGCAATTCGTCGATGACCAGTATCACCTCCTGCACGGCGTGCTGATGCCGCTGCTGGCCAAGCAGGACATCCATTTCCTCGATCCGGCGCGTTTGTCTCAATCGGAGAAAACCGCCCTGCGCGCCACCTACGAGCACGCCATCATGCCGGTGCTCACACCCCTGTCCTACGACCCCAGCGAGGCGGCACCCACTCTCCCCGCGCTCACGCCCATCCTCGCCTGCCGCGTGCAAAACCCGGACACCCACGAAAAGCGCTACGCCTTCATTCCGCTGCCGGAAGCCTTGGGCCGCAGGATCCCCCTCACCAACAACCCCAACACCTTCATCTTGTTAGAAGATCTGGTGGCTCTCCACGCATCCTCGCTTTTCCCCGGTGAAACGGTGACCTCCACCAGCGTGTTCCGCCTCACCCGCAATGGCGACATCGTGGTGGATGACGATAACACCCACGACCTCGCCGACGAAATGGAAGAGGTGCTCACCGCACGCCGTTTCGCCGACACCGTGCGCGTGGAGGTGCCCATTTCCTGCCCGCGCGAACTGATCGCCATCATCCGCAGCGCGACCGGTGCGGGCAAAGAGGAAATTTACGCGATCCCGCGCGGACCGGTAGGCCTCGCGAGCCTGATGGACCTCGCCTTCCTGCCGGGCTTCCACCACCTGCGCGATGAGGAATGGCCGGCCCAACACTCGCCGGACATCGCACCCGGCGTGTCCATGTTTGACGCCATCGCCCAAAAGGACCTGCTGTTGTTCCACCCCTATCAATCGTTCGATCCCGTCCTGCGCTTGTTGGAGGAAGCCGCCACCGATCCCCATGTTCTCGCCATCAAGCAGGTGCTCTATCGCACGGCGAAAAAGTCCCGCATCATCGATGCCCTCATCCTCGCCGCCCAAAACGGCAAGCAGGTGACCGTGCTCGTCGAGCTCAAGGCCCGCTTCGATGAGGCCCGCAATCTGATGCGTGCGGATGAATTGCAAAACGCCGGCGTCACCATCGTCTATGGCGTGAAAGGCCTCAAAACCCATGCGAAAATCTGCCTCGTCGTGCGCCGCGAACAAGGTTCCCTGCGCCGCTACGTCCACCTTGGCACCGGCAACTACAACGAGACCACCGCCAAGCTTTACACCGACATCTCCTACCTCACCTGCCGCCCGGACTACGGCCACGATGCCTCGCTGTTTTTCAACGCGCTCACCGGTCGCTCGAAGCTGCTGCGCTTCCGCCACCTGATCCCGGCTCCCACGCAGATGAAACCCCGTTTGTTAGAGCTGATCGCCTCCGAGGCGGACCGCGCCAAACTCGGCGAACCGGCATGGATCATGGCCAAGGTGAACTCCCTGCAAGACCCCGATATCATCCAGGCGCTCTACAAAGCGTCCCAAGCTGGCGTGGAAATTTCCCTCAACATCCGCGGAGTTTGTTGCCTCAAGCCGAATGACAAGAAGCATTCGAAAAACATCCGCGTCATCTCCATCATCGACCGCTACCTCGAGCACGCTCGCATTTTCGCCTTCCATCAGGGAGGACAAAACGCCGTTTTCATCGCCTCGGCGGACTGGATGTCGCGCAATCTCGATCGCCGCATCGAGCTGATGATCCCCATCGAGGAAGCCGCCCTGAAACGCCGCTTGATCGGCATTCTGAAAAACTGTCTCAACGACAACGGCAATGCCCATCTGATTCTGCCCTCGGGTCTCTCCACTCCCGTCGTGCCAGCCAAGGGCCAGAAGCCTTTCCGTGCACAGTTGCATTTCTATCGGGAAGCCAAGCGTTTGGCCAAAGCCCGCGAGCACGAGCGCTCGCTGACCTTCGAGCCACATACCCCCAGCTCCTGAAACGACCTGCCGACAATCTAACAATCACAGCCCATACCGCGCCGCACCAAAGGCAACACGTCTTCAAGCCTGTCCGCCACGGTGAAGTCGCAGTCCTGGCAAAGACCGCGGAATTTTTCGATCAAAGGCTGCCAGAAACGCAGGCCCGTCGCCTCGTCCAGGCGGTTGTAGATGACAATCGGCTTGCCCCGCATCATCGGGTGCCCTTGATGCTTGAAGATCATCAACGCGAGGAATTCCTGCAAAGTTCCTGCACCACCGGGGAAAATGACAAAGGCATCGGAGCGCTCAATCATCACTTCCATGCGCGTGTAAATGTCCGGACGCAACCAGAAGCTCGATAGCCCATCCGGCAGACCTTCCAGCTCGATGATGTGCGGCACATTCGATCCCCCCGACCAGCCCCCGGCCTCGGCCGTGCCCTTCACCACAGCACCCATGATGCCGGTTCGCCCGGCACCCGAGACGCAACCAAATCTCTCACGCGCCAGCTCCGCTCCAAACGCGACGCCATCCGCCAGATACGCGGGCTTTTCCATGGTCGCGGAACAAAACACGCACACATGGCCGCGCAGATCCTGTGGCGGTGGTGTGTCATAACCCGCCACTCCGGCGAGCTGATGATGTCGCTCCCTTCCCGCGTCCGGGATACCCTGCGCACGCAGCTTGGCCAGCTTTCCTAACAGCTGATCCGGTGAATCCACGGCGACGAGGAAATCCTCCACCTGCTGGCTGATCGTGCCCATGCCATGCAGCCATTTCAGAACCTCGAACAAGCGGTCCCAGGAACCGTCCGTATTGAGAATGGCCGTGGGTTTCCCCGTCAGATTCTCATCCAGCGTCTGGTAGCCCACAAAAATCGATACCGCCTTGAACATATCCTCCAGCGTGGCGGAAGGAGTGAACACGAATGCATCGGACTCGACGATTTTCGCTTCGATGTTGGAAAGGGTGATGCGCTGGTCGCCGTTGGCATTGTAAATGTCCCAACCACCGGCATACAGCAGTTGCATCAGTGTCGCGCGCATCGCGCGATTCGGGTCATCGGAACCAAGAATGGTGCCGGAAAAACGTACTTTAGGCATGATGATTCAGAAGTTTTCGGATTTTCGCTCTGGGCAATGGGCTCACCCATGCCACAGATTTTCCTCAAGACAAGAAACATTCCTTATTCGAGAAAGAAAAAGCCCTGCTGCGGACGTAATGCCACGCATGATTCATGTGCGATTCCGCCTTTTTCCCTCGCTCGCGCTCACGCTGGGCCTGTTTGCCTGCGCCACCTCTGCCATGGCGGAGGAAACAGCGGGCAAAGACCCGGCATCCCCGCCAGCCGCGGCCGATCCCTCTCCGCAGCAAAAACTCAACGATGCCATCCAGAACGTGAAGATGCCCGGTATCGTCATCAACGCCCAGGAACGCTACGTCGATGTGTCGGCTCAAGTCTGCCTGGATGAGGGCGCGCTGGAACTCATCGCCTGCACTAAGGATACCAAGGAACACGAATCCATCGTGCTGATCCAGGCCCGCCCCTCGCACATTCACGCCGCACTCCTCTTGTTGGGTGCCAAAAACGGCAACCCCGCCATGCGCCGCGCACTGGATCCGGCCATGACCCAGTGGGAAGATCTTCCGCCCAAAGGAGATCCCATCTACGTTTCCCTCGCATGGAAAAAGGAGGACGGCGCGCTCGTCGAGAGACCTCTCGGCGATTTCCTCAAACGAACCGCGGAGGAAGACGGCGTACCCGTCGTGGAGCGGAACAAAAAGAAATTTCCCGAGTTCTTCGTCTTCGCCGGTTCCCACCTGGGCGATGCCTCGGAAACCCCGCGCAAGTACTTTGCCGATCTGTCCGGACACGCCATTTCCATTTCCACTTTCGGCGATGAACTGCTGTGCCTGCCTGATTTCCATGGTCAGGAAAATGAAGCGCTCGCCTGGTCGATCGATCCCACCCACCTGCCCAAACGTCACAGCGATGTGCTGCTGCGGCTGCGTGTGAAAAAACCGCAACCCTGAGCCATGACACAGACGATGGTCCGCGCGCTACGCAGTGCCCTCCGCGGCTTAAGCCTGCTGTTGGTCGTCCTCTGCCATGGCGAGGAAAAACCACCACGGCCCAACGTGATCCTGATCATGGCGGATGACCTGGCCTACGCGGATCTCTCCTGCTATGGCAGCAAAAAAAACCGCACACCCGTACTCGATCAGCTCGCGGCCGGAGGCATGCGCTTCACCAATTTTTACTCCGGTGCCACCGTCTGCACCCCATCACGCATGGCCTTGCTCACGGGCTGCTACCCGGCGCGCCTCGGCTGGCCTGGCGGTGTAGGTGGCCACAAGATGTCACCCCGCAGCGGACTGCCCGCCACCATCCCGACCATCGGCGAACGATTCCTCGAACACGGCTACCGCACCGCCCTCATCGGCAAATGGCACCTCGGCGAAGCACCCGGCCTGCTGCCCCATGATCGCGGCTTCCAACACTGCTACTACATCCGCTCCAGCAACAACCAAACCACCAAACTCTGGCAAAACGAAACCATCATCGCCGACCCCTTCGATAACAAGCGCCTCACCGAGCTCTTCACTCGCGATGCCATCCGTTTCATCCGCGAAACATCCGATCAACCGTTTTTCCTCTACCTGCCCTACACCGCCCCCCACTTCCCCGCCGAGGCCCACCCCGACTGGAAAGGCAAATCCCACAACGCCGCCTACGGCGATGTGGTAGAAGAGCTCGACTCCCGCATCGGCGAAATCCTTCGCACCTTGCGGGATACGGATCAGGAAAAAAACACGATAGTCCTGTTTTTGTCGGACAACGGCCCCGAAGGCTCGCAGCGCTCTTTCAATAGTGCTGCGCCTCATCGGGGCGGCAAATGGTCCTCATTGGAAGGGGGCACCCGTGTCCCCATGATCCTCTCATGGCCCGGGACCATCGCCCCGGGCCGCACCCATCACTCTCTGGTCTCTGCCATCGATCTATTCCCCACCCTCGCCCACGCTTGCGGCATCAGCATGGCGGGCCACGCAAACGCACCTGCCATCGATGGCATCAATCTCTGGCCCTCGTGGCGGGGAGATGCCACCACCGCAGCCACACGCAACACACTGCTCTACTGGGAAGGCTGGGCGACACCGCAAGCGATCCGCTCCGGTCAGTGGAAGCTCTACTTTGATGAAGTGAAAGACATCCCCGACAGCGCGACCGGGCCCGCTCTGTTCGATCTCAGCCAAGACCCTGCGGAGCAAAAAAACCTCGCGGCCCAACACCCGGACCTCGTCGCCACCATGCTCATCACCGCTCGCGAGCAGCTCAAGAGTCTCGCCCGGCATGCAACACCCCTCGGCGGCGATGCCAAAACGCCCCCTGCCTCCTCCGCCAAAACCCCTCGCTGGTTGCGCTGACTTTTCACCACCCGTCCTTCCATGCGCCGATCCGTCCCATCTCTTCTTGCCATCGCACTGCCCATGTTGGCCTTGATCGCATGCGTCGCATACTTTTCCCGTCCCGTTTCTCCCAACACATCTGCCATCACGCCGTCACCACCTGCCATACCAGAGAAAATCCACCTCATCGACCCCCACGTCCACGCCATGTCCGTCACTCCACTCGGGCTGCGTGCCGTGGCCCAGTGGATGGAGGAGCGCCAGATCGAGCGCTGTATCGTCAGCCCGCTCAATCACAAAGGCTCGCGCCCGCAAAGCGAGGAGGAGCGCACGATCATGCTCGAAAACTTCAAGCCCTACCAAGGCCGCATCGAACGCATGACCATCATCCAACCGGAGGAAGTGGAATCCGTCGAACAAGCCGTCACCATCCTCCAGCGCGAAATCGCCGATGGTGCCATCGCATTCGGCGAGCACTACGGCGTCGGCCTGATGTTCGACGACCCGAAAAACCTGCGCCTCTACGAAGCCTGCGAAAAAGTCGGCCTGCCAGTCATGTTTCACATTGATCAGAACAAAAACATGGTCGAGCCCGGCATGGAACGCGTGGACCGCGTGCTGAAACAATTTCCGAAATGCACCCTCGTCGCCCACGCCTACTGGTGGCGACAATACGGCAACGGAGCCTGTGACCGCCAACTGACGGAGCACCCGAATCTGTATGCCGACATGTCGGGCCGTGTCGTCGTTGATGTGTTGTCGCGTGATCGGATCAAGGCACGGGAATTTCTCATCCGCCATCAGGACAAAATCCTCTGGGCCACCGACGAAGGTTGGTGGTCCTTCCAAAACAAGGACCGCCAATTGAACCAGCACTACACCTTTCTCGAAGAACTTGATCTCCCCCATGAGGTGCGATACAAGCTCTACCAGGGCAACGCCAAAAAAGTTTATCACCTCCGCTAGGCTCCCACAAAAACACTGCTCACCACACACTTCCCCACCCATGAAACACCCCGCCTTGCTGCTCCTCGCGCTCACCTGCGCAGCTTTCAGCCAATCCTTCTACAAAGAACCCACGCTTTTTTCCACCGCACCCGCTGAGGAGAAAACCGTGAACATCATCGAGCGCTTCGGCCCCGTGGGCATGGCTGTCGAGCTCCACCAACCCGCTTTCACGATGGTCACAGGCACGATCGAGCCGGGTTCTCCCGCCGAGGCCGCCGGATTGAAAAAAGGCCAGGTCATCGTCTCCATCAACGGGCAATCGCTCAAGGACATCGATCCCCGCATCCAGCTCGGCCAGATTCTCGCCGCCGCCGAGGCCAGCGATGGCAAGCTCAGCTTCGCCATTAAGGATCTCCCCGCTCCCGTCATCGTCACCATCCCCGTGCTCGGAGCATACAGCAAAACCTGGCCACTCGATTGCCCGAAGTCTGACAAGATCGTGCGCAACTTCGCCGACTATATCAGCAAGCCGGGCAGCAACAAAGGCTTCGCCGGTGCCGGCATGCTTTTCTTGCTCTCCACCGGTGAGGAAAAAGACCTCGCACCCGTCAAGGAATGGGTCCACTCCATCGATCCCGCCAAAACCACGGGCTACGCCTGGCACATCGGCTTCGCTGGCATCCCCCTCTGCGAATACTACCTCCGCACCGGTGATCCCGTCGCCATGCCCGTCATCCAGGCCTGGGTCAAAACAGCGGAAAAAGGCGAATACCTCGATGCCTGGGCGGGCCGCGGCGGCGTCACCAAACTCGGCTACGGCAACGGCCACCTCAATGCCGGCGGCACCGCCGTCGTCACCTTCCTCATGCTCGCCAAACAATGCGGCGCGGAGATCAACGACAGCCTGCTCCAACGCACGCTCACCCACTTTTTCCGTTACGCCGGTCGCGGCATCAATCCCTATGGCGATGACAGACCGGAAAATTCCTTTGTCGATAACGGCAAGCACGGCAATCTCGCCTTCGCCATGGCCGCCGCCGCCGCCCTCACGCCCGAGGGAGAAAACTCCCTGTACGCCAAGGCCCGCGACATCTGCGCGATGACCAGCTTTTACACCACCACCTTCATGCTCCACGGCCACACCGGCGGCGGCATCGGGGAAATCTGGCGCAGCTCTGCCATGGCCTTGCTCGCGGAGAAAAAGCCGCTGCAATACCGCGAGTTCATGCACCACCGCCAGTGGCACTACGATCTCTCCCGCCGCTTCGATGGCTCCTTCGGCATCCTCGGCGGCGCGGGTTACGACAACCTCGAATGGGGTGCCCTCTTCCCTTGGGCTTACACCTTCCCTCGCAAAACACTTCGCATCACCGGCGCACCACCCACGAAATTTTCCAAAACCTATCAACTGCCCAAACGTCCCTGGGGCAATGAAGCGGATGACCTCTTCCTCTCGATGGATTCCGTGCCGGACAAGGACGGCAAGACCCTCGACCTCTCCGGCGAGCAGCTCACCCAGCACTCCGCCAAACCTTTCATCATCAGCCTCAATGCCAAGGAACTCAGCGATGACGACTTCCGCCGACACATCCGCCATCCCGAGCCGCTCATCCGCTACATGATCGCCAACATGACCACCGGCCTCACCGCCGACTACATGTTCCCCAAACCGGGGCCCAAGGCCCGCCCGCATCTCACCGAGGAATTCGCCCGCCATGCCGATCCCCGCGTTCGCGATGTCGCCTTCCGCACCGCCGCGAAGCAACTCACCAGCGAAAGCCCGCTGCTGTCCGTCCTGTTCCCCATCGCCATCGAACGACTGCGGGATGACAACGAATCCTGGTTCGTCAAAGACGCCTGCCTGCTCCTCATCGGCAAGGGCAACGCGGACATGATTGCCCCTCATGCGGATCTCCTCATCAGCTACCTGGACCACTCCGAGCAGTGGCTGCAAAACGGCGCGCTACAAGCCCTCGCACTCGTCGCCACCGATGCACGTTGCTACGCCAAGGTGCTTCCGGTCATCGGCGAGTTCATCCGCAAAACCCCGCGCCAAAGCACCACCAGCGGGCCTCTTTACACCCTGCGCACCAATCTGCCCGCCGCCACCGATGAGGTTCGCGCCGTCGCTCTCAAGGCCCTCGGAGCCACCTACGCGAACTACGCAGGTCCTAGTACTTGGCAAGGTGGACAGGACATGAAAGGCCATCGCGAGGAAACCATCTCCCGCCTCGCCGAGACCCTCGCCACCGTCCCCGGGGGATTTGATGTGCTCTTCGAACTCGCCCAACAACAATACCCCGATCAACCGCTGCCGCACGACTCCCTGTTCCTTAGCGCCAACACCGACACCTTCGGACCCAAGCTTCAGGATGCCATCAAGCCCCTCATCCGCGAGAAGCTCCTCTACCAATACGTGGCCGAGAACCGCCATCGCCTCTTCTCCGAGCTCGACAAACCCCAGCAACGCGGCGTGGTGACGAATTCCATCGACGGCCTCGTCAGCCTCTATCAGAAAATCGGCGTGCATGACTACGACTGGAAGGAATTCGGCAAACTATCCGAGGCCACCTGGCACTACCACTCCTTTGATCCTGCGGAGACACAAGCCTATGACAAATCCCCCTGGCGCTACCGCCCCGTCACCCTTCCCGGAGGCATGGAACACTGGTATCAACCGGACTTCGATGCCGCCAAGGCCGGCTGGAAACAAGGACCCATGCCCATCGGCCAGTTCCAGGGCAAACTGGACACCAACCACCGCGGCAGCACACGCGATGACAATTTCTGGGCCGCCAAACCCAAAACCCTGTGGGAAAAGGAAGTCTTGTTGGTGACGCAGAAATTCCAACTGCCCCCGCTCAAGCCCGGCCACATCTATCGCTTGCGCGTCGATCGCGGCCAAGGCGTGGGCGCGGGTGATGGTTTCAAAATTTATCTTAACGGCAAGGACCTCGTCGAAACCAAGGAAGGCCTCGGCCGTCGTGCGGGCGATACCATCCGCGGCGCCTGGATCACCAAGGAATTCAGCGAAGACTTTGCCAAGGGGCCGGTGACCATCGCCGCCATCACCTTCCTGCGGTACGGCGATCGCGCCATCGTGCAAATGCCACCAGTGCCGCAGGGAATTTTCAGCATGTGGCTGGAAGAGCGCAAACTCCCGCCTCTCGATACCGAGGTTCTCCGCAAAGCCGCGCTCTACACTCCCATGCTCACATCAGCATGGCAGGATAAACACGATCCCAGCACCGATGAACCACAGGAAAACCCGCCCTTCTACTACGATGGCAAATTCATCGCCAACCCAGCCATCGCCGGCACATGGACTCTGGTGGATGTGGTCAAAGCCATTGAGGACTTCCAACCCGGTGGCAAAAAACTCAATGCCGGGCGTGTGAACTTCAACAAACTCACCCTCGCCGCCGATGGCACCGCGGATACCTCGCGATTCCTCTGGTCCGGTGATACCCTGATGGACATCGAGCAACGCGCCGCTCTCAAAATGACGGTCAAAACCATCAACGGTACCGACTACCTCTTCGTCGAAACCGGTGGCTTCGGCCCGAAAAATCCCCTTGGCTGGAAAACCACCTACAGCGTCTTCAAACACTAACACCAGCGCCATGCGGCTTTGGAGCATGATGAGCCATCACCGCCTGGCAAAGCCCCCGGCACGAGTCGGGCCCCTTTTACTCCACCTCCCCCAGCAAACAAACACTCCCATCCCTCACGCTGCTTGCTCGCATTGATTTCCCCGTTCGCCATGCCTCTATCGACATTTCCCCGCTTTGCCGCGGCGGCTCTCGCCTGCTGCACCTTGTTTTCCTGCACCATCACCCCCGTCACTCCGCCGCCGGTCAAAGCCAGCGATTTGCCCATCGTGCATCAGTCCACCAAGGGTTCGTATGTGCGCACGATCCAGAGCGGTTCGGACACCTTCTCCGTTCAAACCGGCAGCCGCCTGTTCCGCAAAGCAGGAGCGCCTGACATAGATCTGGTGGGAGCCATGCACGCGGCGGAAGCTCACTACTATCAGGAATTGCAAGCCATCCTGGCGCAGTCCGACCTCGTTCTCTACGAGGGCGTGACCGATGCCAGACGCAAAAATCCGTTAGAAATCCCCAGCGAACAGGAACATCGGAAATCCGGCTACGGCCGCCTATCATCCGCCCTGGGATTGATCACCCAGCACCAAGGCATCGATTACAAGCAAAAGAATTTTCGCAACTGCGATCTCACCATTCAAGACATGAAGGCGCTGTTGCAGAAGGAAATGGACAACGGCGATCACACCTCCGATCGCGCCAAGTCCGCGAGCAAGGAACTGCATCAGGTCAGCCGGATGATAGGCGGGAAATCCTGGCTGATGAACGGCGTGATCGGGATGGTGGGCAGCAGTCCGGTGTTGCGCGAGCACGTGCGTTTCATGCTGGTGGCATCCGGCACCGATGCCGATACGGACAACACGCTCGATGCCCGTTTGCAGCAGTTGATTCTGGAAGACCGCAATGCCCACGTGATCAAGGAACTGCGTGGCATCTTGCGACGCGAATCCCATGGGCGCATCGCGATTTTTTACGGTGCCGCACATTTCCCCGACATGGAAAAACGCTTGAGGGCGATGGGGTATCGGCCCGCAGGCACCACGCGCTGGAATTCCGCCGTCACCAGCCACCCCTACTCGTCCGGCATCACGGCAGAGGAGGTCAAGGAAATGTTAGGGAAATCATAACAACCGATCCGCACGTGTGGACAAATTTGAGAAAAAGCTTGAGACCGGCGGAGTGAGGATGGGATAGTCATTCAGAAATTGAAACGGCGAACATCGTAGATTCCCATCCATCGCGCATCAAACCACACAGACGACATGAAAAAAAACCTTCCATCCCTCGCCATACTCTCTGCCATTTTCCTGTGTATCACACCAGCGCTGGCGGACCGGCCGCTGCTCGAGGAAAATTTCGATAGGCTCGGCGCGTTCGGCAGGTTGCTGCTCTCCGACAATCATGTGAAACTTCTCCGCAAGGGCGGTCCGGACGGCTCCGATGCCATCCGCGTTGCCTATGTCGGTTCGGATGAAGGATCGGAAAGAATTGTGGCGAGTTACCCGCTGAGAAAAGCCGTCATGGAAGCTACGCTCACCTTCGATGTTCGCTTCGACAAGGATTTCCAATGGGTCAAGGGCGGCAAGCTCCACGGTCTCGGCCCGGAAAATCCCGTCACGGGAGGAAACGAAAGAAAGCCGGATCGCTGGAGCGCGCGGCTCATGTTCGCGGAAGACGGCCGCTCGCATTCCTATCTGTATGAACAAAGTCCGGACAAGAAATTCGGTGTCGGCGATAAGTCCAAAGCACCTGTTTTCAAGAAAGACGTCTGGCATAAAGTGCGCATCCAGGTGAAAGTGAATACTGCCGGGAAAGCGGACGGGGAGTTCGCCGTCCACGTCGATAACAAGCAGGTGAACAAACAAACCGGCGTGGAGTTCCGTGCTGACGACGGCAAAAACACGCTGATCTCCAAGATGCTTTTCAGCACCTTTCACGGCGGCAACACGGCGGCAAACGCCCCGAAGGATGACAAGGGCAAATTCACCACCGTGTACGCCGACTTCGACAACTTCCTTGTCATGGAAGGCTGGTGAGAGGAGACCCGCTCAAATCATTTGATCCAGTCATGCGGTCTGTCTCGATATCGTGCGCGACCACATTGGATTAAGGTTTGTTGTTAGCCTCCGCATTCGATGGAAAGGTCCTCGCCGGATCGACAGAGCCGGATGCTTCGGCAAGATTTTGTGAATGACGGGCGTCCCCTGCCTGCCTATCGTCCGCCAAGTCCTGCTCGATGTCCAGCAGGGAGGCCCTGACGGAAAGCACGCTCACAATTCCCAGCGGCACTCCGAACACGATTCCGGCCAAGAATCCCACGGTGGCACAGCCGACCAACGAATCTTTCAACACGCGCCACACGATGGAAAAGGCCAGAGATTGCTCCAGCAACAACTCACGTCCGATCCAGAACACCAGCAACACGGAAGACGTGGCACCTGCCACCAACACAGCCCGGACAGCGATGGCATGCGCCACATGCGAGTGTCTCCACCATGGAGGAGTTTCCGAGATGTTGGTGTGATCATCTGTCATGATTCGTCCTTGTTCGGGTCATGGGCTTGCAGTGGCTCACGGATTGTATGGATCGAATGTTTCCTTTGACCTGTTCCGCGATCAAGCCCGGGGCAATGAACACCAGATTCGCCGTCACCTGACAGATACTCAGGAAAAGAATTCCCACCACAAGGGCCATGCGCCCCTCTCGCATCAAGCGCTTGAATTCACGCAAGGTCTGCTCCGCTTGATACTCAAAATAATGGGCCACCGAGTCCGCGACCTGCTGGCGGGGATCGATGCCAGCCGCGGGGGCATTCGCCAGATGAATGACAAGTTTCAGCTCCTGCTGCCGGGGATGCTCGCGCGCCCAGCTCACGATGAACTCCTCCGCATTGCGATCCAGATCCCGCTCATGAAAGGGGGACGGATCCATGGAGTTGAAGAGCTGATTCAGATCATTCAACTTGAGTTCGATGAGTCCTGTCATTGCCAGCTATCACGTTGCCTGAACTCTAGCGCGGCACACGGAGACATGGCAAGCAGAATGGCAATCCGGACACAGGCTTCGGGGGGGTCTGCGTCTCTATCGCTTTCCATAGTACTCAGCGCAGGATCTCACTTCCCTCATGGTCTATCTGAGAGAAGAGGAAACACCTCCTCCACCTGCACTGGGATCTCCCGGCGGGATGTTGCCCCCATGCCCGCCCGCAGATCAAAGGGGGGACTCGATCGGAACCAGCGCGCCCTTGGAGACATCGACGGATTTTTTGAAAAACGGTTCCTGTCCTCGCTTGTTGATGACGATGTTCACCGTGCCTCCTCCCTCGACAGGAGGGATCATCAACTGCTTGATCTTGTGCGCGCCCAGCGCAAGCACCGGCCCCTCCATTTGAATAAAGGACAAATGCTCGCAGGCCTCATACACAACGATGACAGGCGGCCATGCAGACGACTCTCTGCCCTCGAACTTGATATCGAAACCTTCCAGCGCTGGACCATTCCACTCAAAGGGTGTGACTTTCGGCACGCCCAGAGAAAAGATGTCATCGCTCGATTTCACCACCGGAACATAAGATGTGGTAGTGCCCTTGATCTTGGTGTCCTTCATGCTGCTCTTGATCGCAAGATAGCGACTGGCCTGCGGCATGAAGACAATGTGACCCGGCACGATGCGAGTTCCTTCACTCACTGGCCCGAAGGGAATGATCTGCGCGCTGATGAAATGGCGGGTCTGCATATCGGATGCAATCTGAGCGGCCTTTCTTTGATACACTTCCGAATCCTCCTTCAGATTTTCCCCATAAAGCGCGAGAACCTTGGCGGGATCGGCTGACTGCCAGGCATCCGTCACCCGAGTCACAAATTCCTGTTCAGTCTCCGCACCGAGCGTCATGGACAAGGCCATGCAGCATGAAAGTGTTGTTTTTATGAGGGCATGCATGGCGAGAGTGGTATCGTGCATCCTCAGCTGTGTCTATGGCAATGTGCCCCGGCTTCGTGATCCGATGGCTTGTTTTTTGTTAAGACTGCATCGCGGTGCTCTGTTATGATTTTTCTGTTCCTATGTTATGAAAACGTTGGAGGAGCTTTCACGCCGCAGGCTGCACTTCTGTCTCGATGCGTTTGCCGAGTTCACGTTTGGCGCGTTGCATTTCGTAGTGGAGTTGCAGGCGCATCCAAAAGCCCTCTTCCATGCCAAAATAGCGGGACAAGCGAAGGTCGTATTCCGGCGTGCAACGGCGACGCCCGTGTTTCATCTCCGAGAGATGTGAGGCGAGGATGCCCGTGGCTTTGGCGATGTCTTTTTGCAAGGCGGGCCACTCATCGAGCGTCTCGCGAAGAGTCTCGGCGAAAGCATTGGGAAGAGGCATGGTTTTCATGGGATTTCAGTGGTAATCGATGATTTGAACTTGGTGGGCATGATTGTCTTTCCAGACGAACATGACCCGCCATTGCTGGTTGATACGGATGGAGTGAAACTGGCGCAAGTTGCCGGTCAACTTCTCAAGTCGGTTGCTCGGCGGCACTCGCAGGTGATTCAATTCGGACGCAGCATGGAGCTGGTCAAGTTTCACCTTCGCGCGAGTCTGTATCTCAACGGGCAATTTGCGCGATGGCACGAGATTGAAAACTTTCTCGGTTTCAGCGTTAGCGAAACTTTTGATCACAGGAATAAAATACCAAAAAAGAGAATCGATGCAAGCAGAAAATTGCATCAACGCGGTTCGCGAGGCTCAGGATTGTCAAATAGCTCGGCGAGAAATCGATCGGGGTCATTGAGGAATGATTTCGTCAGTTGAAAATGACTGGTTTCCTGATAGGAAACGGACTCATACCCCTCTTCTGACAATTGGTAAATGGTGGCTCCGGGATAGGCCAGCAGTATCGGAGAATGGGTGGCGATGATGAACTGCGATTCGTCCCCACAGAGTTCGTGCATCCGACAAAGGAAAGAGAGGAGGCGAGCGGGAGACAACGCGGCCTCGGGCTCGTCCAGGATGAACAGGCTTTTCCCTTGAAAGCGATGGAGGAACAGGGACAAGAAGGACTCGCCGTGTGATTGCTCGTGCAGTGAGACCCCGCCATAGGAGTCAGTGATACCGAGGTCGTCGATCTGAGTTGCCACATTGTAGAAACTTTCCGCCCGTAAAAAGAAGCCGTCGCGAGGACGTTTGTGTGATTTGGCAATACGCAGATATTGGTGAAGAGCGGAATGTGTGTGCCGCGTGTGAAAGTTGAAGTTCTTGGTTCCGCCCTCGGCATTGAATCCAGACGCTACGGCCAGTGCCTCCAAGAAAGTGGATTTCCCGCTGCCGTTCTCACCAACGATGAACGTGACATTCGTGGGAAACGCCAGTGACTGAAGCTCGCGAACCGCCGGGATCGTAAACGGAAATTCCGCTGGGTTCATGATTTCTTCACGTTTCAGGAAAACTTCTCTGATGTAGGGGAGTGCTGAGAGTGGCATGATTTTGCTGATGCTATCTTATGGTGGCACGGGTCAAGAGTTGCAGATCGATACGAACGAGGGAATCTATTCACCATTGCCCCGGATGACGTGTTCGGTCTTAGGCGGAGTCTTCAGGTCGCAGGTAATCCGAAACACCTCTTCTGAAGGAGTCGTTCCGATGGTCTTGCTGCTGATTGTCACACTGAAATTGAGGTCAGCAGCTTTGAAATTCGGTTTGCCGTGGTCGTGAACTCCAGGTGCGAATTGATGAATGTAAATCGGCATGAACTTGGCATTGTCAACTTCGGCGACGATGAGAAAATATTTGGAGTAATAGGAATGAGGCACTGCCAATTCAATCGCGAGGACTTTGAGGCCATTCCACGTTCCGAGAATCTCCGTAGTTGATTTGGTTGGCTTTAACCCCTTCTTGAGATCGGCATTGGCTTCCGGATGCCCTGCTGGCAGTTCTGACAAAATCGTCTCCAACGATTTTGGTTCATAGGGGATCGCGCAAATGGTTTTCCCTTGGGCGGCTTCCCATCGGATGGACCATTCGACTCCAATCGCGTCTCCAGTGGGAAGAACGATGAAGATGAGGAGTAGTTTCATGATTGGGGCATTTGTCTGTTTCCATCCAAGGTCATCTCCGCATCATGAATGAGACAGATCGTGAGGGATTGGAGATTTTTTACCACGTATGGCAAGGAGGTCACAGATGGGGAAGAACGAGGTAGGTGGTTGGCGGGGACGTTGGGCAGCGAAAGGGAGGCGGCGATGCAGCGGGAAAGGCATGCGGACTGAAGTTCCGCGCTCCCATCGGTAAGATTTGCTGCCGGCGTGGATTTCGGCAGTCCGGTTCAGTGCGTCAAGGCAGTTTGATCAGCTCGGGAGTATCCTTGGTTTCGCGGAGGAATTTGACGGTCTCGCGGACGGCGGCGGCTTTTTCTTTGCTGAGTTTGATGGGGAAGCCGGGTTCGCCGTCTTCGAAGTCGGCGGCGAGTTTTTCCAACGCGGGGATGGTGCGTTGGGAGTGGGTGCCATAGCTGCGGAGAACCTCTAACAAAAACGGAGTGCGCTTGTTGCTGTTCCAGTGGTTCTGGTTCGTAAGGTAGAACATACAGGCATCGATGCCCTCGGCGACTTTCCATTCGCTGAGATATTTCAGTCCTTCCGTGCGGATCTGGTCGGCGAACATGATGCCGCTGGGCGCGGGGTTGACGACGGCGTAGTGGACTTCGGAAAGCATGGCCTTGAATTCCTCCGGCGGGAGATTTTTGTAAACGGAAAGATAGGCTTGGCGGGCGCGACCATCCTGGTTGCGCAGGCCGGCGTGGACGGCGGCTTTGAGGAGTGGGCGATCGACACCAGCAAGGGATTTCGCGAGCAGGCCGCCGTTGTTGAAGAGGGCGAAGGTGAGGTAGCGCTGTTCCATGCCGCGGGGGTCATTGGCACCGGGTGTGCGGGCGAGCATTTGCAGCAGTTCGGGCACGGCGGGCTTGGCGGCATCGCCGATGGCGGAGAGGGCATCGGCGGCTTTGATGCGGAGCCAGAGGTGATCGGCTTTGAGGGTTTCGCGCAATTTCGGCACGGCGGGCGCGGCTTTGTCCTTGAGTTGTTCCAGTGCCTGGCAGGCACCGAGTTTGCTTTCGAGACTTGGGGCAGCGAGCAGGCTGATGATGCGCTCCAGCGGCGGTGACTTTTTGCGGGCGAGGGCGATGGCGGCCCGTTCGCGGACGATGGGCGACCAACTGCCGAGGCGTTGGATCAGTTCGTCTTCGGACAGTTTGTCGTAGAAGCCATAACGGTCGGATTTGGTCCAGCCTCTGCCGTCGTCGATGATGGCCTTGGCCTGGGCGGCATTGAGCTGGGTGGAGGGATCGAGGTGTTTGCCGGTGAGATAGAGTTTTTTCAAGGGCATGGCGTAGGCCAGCAGGATGGCACCGGTGGCATCCCAGCCCGCGGTGCTATCGGGCGTGGCCTGCGGTGGTCCCTGGTGACGGAAGAGGCCGCGGTGATCGCGGGCGAAGTCGTAGTACCAGGCGCCGAATTCCTGCATCCACTGCCCGGTGGCCTGTGGGCCGGACTGGTTCACTCCCGGCATGGCCCAGGCGATGTTCCAGAAATTTCCCGTGTGGCCGGTATCGCGCTCGGAGCCGTGGGAGGCCAGGCTCATGCGCGAGAAAAATTCCGCGCCGTCTTTTTCATCGAGCAGGTTGAAGAGCACCGCCGCCATGCCGCACTTGCCGTTGTCCTCGTGGTTGTTCATCCAGGGGTGGTGATCGCCGTAAGGAACCGCGCCCTTGCCGATGTAGAAGCGGAGAAGTTTCGCGCTGCGCTCGATGGCGACGGGGATTTCCTTGTCATCAACGCCCGCCTGCTGCGCGAGCTTGAGGGCGATGGTGAGCGGCACACCCGGGGCGTTCATCATGCCGTAGCCAACGAGCCTGCCGTCCTTGCCCGCGAACTTGTGGCCCCAGGAGCCGACGATGCTCTGTCCCTTGGCCGACTCGAGGGCGATCCTGCGCAGGCCGGGCAGCACGGACTTGTCGCCGGTGGCAATGACATACTCGGCGAGGAAGGACATGACGTAGCCGTAGTACCAGGTGCTGAAAGAATCTGCGGTGAAGTCCGCCGCCCACTGCGCTTCCTTTTGCAGCAAGGGCAGGTAGGGCTTGTCGCCGCTGGCGAGCAAGGCGAGGGCGTTGAGCGAGCGTGAAATGGGGCTTGGTTTGTAGCTCGGGCTGGAAATTTCAGCGGCGAGCGCCTTGCAGCCTTGTTCGAGGATCCGCTTGGATTTCGGGCAATCGTAGGGAGCCGTCGCGCTATAGTCGCCGAGCACGGGGAGCTTGACGGTGACTGGCTCGGTTTTTCCTGCGCGCCAACGCAGCAGGGAGAGCTCGCCTTTTCCGGCGGTGGATTCCGCGGCGGTAAGTGCTTGGCCGAAGGCCGTGCGGGGATCGGAGGAAAAGGGTTTGCCGGCGAGACCGACAATCACATCGCCCACTTCCAGCACGCTGGTGGCGGGGGAATTTTTCGCCACGGCGGTGATGCGGATTTGGCGGGCTTTGGTAGTTTCGAGATCGTCCGAGTACATCCAACCGCGTGCCCCGGTCGCGCCGAGGGTCCAGTCGTGGGTGGCACCGGCGGGAACGGGCTCGCCTTTGGTGAAATCAGGATTCGCGATGTTCTTGAGCTTGGCGGCAGATACCGAGCCCGTGAGGGAAAGCGCAAGAAGACCCGTGAACGCGAGGGCGCGGAGCGAGTGGGAGAGGCAGGTTTTGCGAATCATGGAGATATGCCTATCCATTTTGGGGGACTGTGGCAATCACGGAAATCGAGGGAGAATTTGAGGGGGATTTTTACCACAGATGGCACGGAGTTCACGGATGGGGAAGAGTGGGGCGAGGGCGAGGATTGGTTGGTAGTACGCCCGTTAGTGGAGCTTGTCTGCCCCTTTGCAACGACAACTGAACCGGATCACTTTCCTGCCATTAGACGTCCTCCCCGATCTTCCTGTGTCGCGACGCGACACGCATGCTTTCACTGCGACCGTGTCCGTGGGTTGAAACCCACGGCTATTTTCCCTCATGGCTACGCCATGTTCCATCACCGCGATGCGGTGAGAAAAGCGGAGTGGATGGGACGCCAGGGCTGGCTGGGCGCTTACTCTTCCTGCTTGTCTTCCTTGGTGGTCAGGGCGGGTTTGGCGGGGGCTTGGGATTGGAAGAGCAATTCGTCGCTGTTGTCGCGGCGGATGACTTCCACGTGATCGCCGGATTTGATCTCACCACGCAAGAGGGCCTCCGCGAGCGGGTCCTCGAGGTAGCGCTCCACGGCGCGACGCATCGGACGCGCGCCGTAGCTGGGATCGTAGCCCTTGGCGATGAGCAGGTCGCGCGAGGACTCGGTGAGATCGAGCGTGATGGACTTGTCCTTGAGGCGCTTCGCCAGCTTGGAAATTTCCAAATCGATGATGCGGGAGAGATCGGGTTTCTCCAGCATGTGGAAGACCACCAGCTCATCGAGACGGTTGAGGAACTCCGGCTTGAAGGCGCGCTTGGCTTCCTCGACGATTTTTTCTTTCATCGTATCAAAGTCGCCCTCATCGGCATTCATCGCATTGAAGCCGAGGGTGCTCTGGCGCTTGATGGTGGAGGCGCCGACGTTCGAGGTGAGGATGATGATGGTGTTGCGGAAGTCGATCTTGCGGCCCATGGAATCGGTGACCATGCCCTCTTCGAGAATCTGCAAGAGCAGGTTCATGACATCGGGGTGGGCTTTTTCCACTTCGTCGAAAAGAATGACGCTGTAGGGACGACGGCGCACTTGCTCGGAAAGCTGGCCGCCTTCCTCGTAACCGACATAGCCCGGAGGCGACCCGATCAAACGACTGGAGGTGAATTTCTCCATGTATTCCGACATGTCGATCTGGATCAGCGACTCCGGATCGCCGAACATGAACTCGGCGAGATTGCGGGCGAGGTAGGTCTTGCCGACGCCGGTGGGGCCGAGGAACAGGAACGAGCCGATGGGACGGCGCGGGTCCTTGAGGTCGGCACGCGAGCGGCGCAGCGCTTTGGAAATGGATTTCACCGCCTCGTTCTGACCGATGACGCGACCTTGCAGCTCGTCCTCCATCTTGAGGAGTTTTTCCGTTTCCGTTTCCTCCATGCGGCGCAAGGGCACACCGGTCCACTTCGAGACCACGGCCATGATGTCCTCGTCGTCCACCTCGATGATGGACTCCTCCGATTGGGCACGCCAGGCTTTCAGCGTATCCTCGAGCTTTTTCTTCGCGTTCTTTTCGGCATCGCGCATGGCGGCGGCTTTTTCAAAGTCCTGCTCGGCGATGGCGGCGAGTTTATCCTTGTTGATCGTCTCGATCTCCGCTTCCAGCTCCTTGATGGCGGGCGGGCGGGTCATTTGCGAGATGCGCGCGCGCGAGCCGGCTTCATCGAGCACGTCGATGGCCTTATCCGGCAAATAACGCCCGGTGAGGTAACGCGCGGTGAGTTTCACCGCTGCCTCGATCGCCGCAGGTGTATAGCGTGCCTTGTGGTGGGCCTCGTACTTGCCACGCAGACCGTAGAGGATTTTCACGGCATCCTCCTCACTGGGTTCATCGACTTTCACCTGTTGGAAACGGCGTTCCAGTGCAGCGTCTTTTTCGATGTACTTGCGGTACTCGTTCAGGGTGGTGGCGCCGATGCACTGCATTTCCGAGCGGCTGAGCGCAGGCTTGATGATGTTCGAGGCATCCATCGCTCCCTCGGCGGAACCGGCACCGACGATGGTGTGAAGCTCATCGATGAAAAGAATCACATTCTTCACCTTGCGGATCTCATCCATCACTGCCTTGATGCGTTCCTCGAACTGGCCGCGATACTTCGTGCCCGCGACCATGAGCGCGAGGTCGAGCGTGATCACGCGCTTGTCGCGGAGGATTTCCGGCACATTGCCCGAGGCGATTTCCTGCGCAAGGCCTTCCGCGATGGCGGTCTTGCCGACGCCGGCCTCACCGATGAGCACGGGATTGTTTTTCGTGCGGCGGCAGAGAATCTGAATCACGCGCTCGATTTCGCTTTCGCGACCGATAACCGGGTCCAGTTCGCCTTCCTTCGCGCTTTTCGTTAGATCGCGGCCGAATGCTTTCAGAGCAGGAGTTTTCGATTTTCCTTCAGGAGCCTCGGGACCGTTGGGTGCAGGTTTTTCGCCCTCGGCAAAGGGATCCTCCTCATCCTCGGAGTCATCGGAATCACCGTCATCCGCTTGATCAGCTGGGGTGTAGTTCGGGTCGATCTCGGCAAGGATCTCGTTGCGGCAAGTCTGGATGTCCACCTCCAGTTGTTGCAGCACGCGGGCCGCGACGCCATCGCCCTCGCGCAGCAATCCTAACAAAATGTGTTCGGTGCCGACGTAAGAATGATTGAGCGCCTTGGCTTCCTTGTCAGCGAGGGCCAGCACTTTTTTCACCCGGGGTGTGTAGGGAATGTTGCTGGCGCTTTGTCCGGCAGTGCCGGTGCCCACTTCCTTCTCCACCTCCATGCGCACGCGATCGAGGTCCAGCCCCATGCGCTCCAGCACGTTGACAGCGACGCCTTGGCCGAGTTTGATCAGACCTAACAAAATGTGTTCAGTGCCCACGTAATTGTGGCTGAACCGGTCCGCTTCCTTGCGGGCCAGGGCGAGTACTTGTTGGGCGCGGGGAGTGAAGTTGTTCATAATTCAGGAGTTTCGGGTGGATCGGAAAAAGGAAGGTTTTTCGGTTGTGGAGAGACCTTAACAGGCGCAGGCACGTTTTGCAAATGCTGGCGGATGATTTGTGCGCGACGCTCGTCCCGTTGCTCGGGAGAAAGTTTCATGCCAACATTCAACTGAAGATGTGCGGGTTGGATTTCCATCAACAGGGTGTCACAAAGGCGCACGGTTTCCTTCGGGAAAAAACCCAGGTTGGCCCCGAGGCGGAGAACCGAGAGGTGGTTGAGAGCCTCTTTGGAATCGATGAGCCAGGCGTGTTGCAGGATGCCGAAGGAGCGACCCATTTTATCATGAAGCATGACGGCTTCGTCCTCCAGCAGCTTGAGGCGGGCATTCGCCTCGTGCATGGCCACATGGGCGATGACGCGCTCGAGGTGCTCGATGATTTTCAACTCAGCTTCGCCAAGAGTGGACTGGTTGGAAATTTGATAGAGATTGCCGAGAGACTCGGTGCCCTCGCCGTAGAGGCCACGCACGGCCAGGCCCATGCGACCGATGGCGTTGAGCACTTGACCGATCTGATCGCTGATGACCAATGCGGGCAAATGCAACATCGCCGAGGCGCGCAGTCCGGTGCCGAGATTGGTGGGGCAGGTGGTGAGGTAGCCGAGTTTGCGATCAAAGGCGAAGGGCAGGCGCTGTTGCAATTCATCGTCCACTTCATTCAGAGCATCGAAGGCGACGCGCAGGTTGAGGCCGGAACGGATCGACTGCATGCGCAGGTGGTCCTCCTCATTGACCATGATGCTGAGCGATTGGCGGCGCTCGATCACGGCGGCGCTGCCCTCGGTGCGAGCGGCGTGTTCACGGCTGATGAGGTGGCGCTCGACGAGCACTTGTTTCTGCACCGCAGTGAGGCCGCTGAGTGATTGAGCGAAGGCGTCTTTCATCTGCCGCAGGTCCTGGATGACGGGCAGCATTTGTTCCATGGCAAGGCGGCGTTGTTCAGCCGTGGCCCAACCGGGGAAGGGCACGAGCTTGAGATTGCGCGCCAAGCGGATGCGCGAAGTGAGGACGACGGCATTGTCCACCGACCCACCGATCATCCAATCGGCCGGATGACGAATCAGTGTGGAAAAACGCATCATGGCAGGGTTACGCTGGGTTGGAAGGTTTCGAGCCTGCGGATTTCATCACGCAATTGCGCGGCGTCCTCATAGTTCTCGGTTTGGATGGCGGACTCGAGGCGGCCGCGCAATTCCTCGAGCTTTTCATCGCGGGCGTGGATTTCCTCATAGCCTTTGGGCACCTTGCCGACGTGGTGAATGCCCTGGTGCATGCCGCGCAGGATGAGCTCCATTTCCGGACGGAACACCTCGAAGCACTCACTGCAACCGAAACGGCGCACGCGATTGAGGTCATCTGCGCTGAAACCGCAGTTCGGGCATTTTTTCACGTTGTTGCCGCGCGGTTTGATGAAAGCCGGTGTGCCGACGATCGCGCTGGTGGGTGTGCCGCTCATGAGCATGTCCGCGAGCGAAAAACCCGTCGGATCCGTCACGCCTTTTTCCTGCGCACAGCTCTCGCAAAGACAGACTTTTTTCATCTGCCCTTCCACCAACTGTGTCAGAAACACCGTGGCTTTCTGGTCGCAAAAATCGCAGTTCATGAGGAAAATATTTCGTTAGGCGCAGGGTGTGCCGGTCGAGTTCGCCAAGGCGCGGAAGGCCTCGATGAAGCGGGCGGTGAGCGGGCCGGGCTTGCCCTCGCCGATGGGGCGGCGGTCCAGCGCGATCACAGGGATCACCTCAGCGGCGGTGCCGGTGAGGAAACATTCATCGGCGATGAAGATATCATAGCGCGTCAAGGTCTGCTCTTTTTTCGGAATGCCCAGCTCATCAGCCAGTTGCAAAATCACCTGACGTGTCACGCCATCGAGAGCGCCATCGGCGACCGGCGGTGTGAGCAGTGTGCCGTTTTTCAGCAAGAAAATGTTATCGCCCGTGCACTCGGACACGTAGCCTTGTTCATTGAGCATCACGGCTTCCATGGCACCGGCTTGGATGGCCTCCACTTTGGCCATGACGTTATTGAGGTAATTCAGCGACTTCACCTGCGGCATCAGGGCGGCGGGTGTCGGGCGACGCGTGGCGCAGGTAATGATGGCGAGACCGTTGGTGTAGTATTCCTCCGGATAAAGTTGGATCGTCGAGGCAATGATGAACATGCTGGGGCGCTCGCAGAGGTAGGGATTCAGCCCGAGACCACCGGTGCCGCGGGTGACGACCAGGCGCACGTAGCCATCGCGCAGGCCATTGGCCTTGATGGTATCCACGGTGAACTGGATCACCTGCTCCTGTGTCCACGGCAGTTTCATGACGATGGCACGGGCGGAGTCAAACAAACGGCGGATGTGCTCCTCCAGGCGGAAGACCCGACCATTGTAAAAACGAATGCCCTCAAACACTCCATCGCCATACAGCAAACCGTGATCGAAAACGGAAATTTTCGCGTCCTGCTCATCAACCAACTTTTCATCCAGCCAAATTTTCATGTCCAAGGCCAAAGTTAGCCACCGCACGGCTGATGACAAGCCCCTAAAACAAAGAATTTTTGACATAATACGCGCGGCCCGCGGCGTGCGGCTGCTCCCAGCGTGCAGGCCATCATCGCGCTCAAACTCCATGCCGCGAAACACCACAAGCGGCTGGACGCGGAAAAAGATTGGTCGGATGTTTTCGCGCTCATGCGCATCCACCAACTCACGCTCGACGACGCCGAATTTGCTGCTATGATACTGCGTCATGGAGGAGATACCGCCATCCAAAAAATCCGAGCTGCGCTCGCTGAGTGAAATTTCCTTTCCGGAAGGACCGGGTCCGGTGCGGCATCCGGTGAAATTTCTCGATCCCTGCGAGGTGGCGGAGCATTTTTCCGCGTTGCCGGTGGAGTTGGAGTCCGCCGGGAAACGTTGGGTCCACAAGGCGAATGCTGAGCCGTTTCGCGGACTGTAAGTGCCTTTCTGCGAAATCATGACCCGCGCAAAAAAGCCGTGATTTTTCGCGGAAGCAGTGATACTTTCCCGCCCCGCACCATGTCCGAAGCCAAGACCGCCATCACTCCCACCCGCAGCGAAAACTTTCCCGAATGGTACCAGCAAGTCATTCGAGGTGCTGATCTCGCGGAAAATTCCGAGACCCGCGGTTGCATGGTCATCAAGCCCTGGGGCTACGGCATCTGGGAACTGATCCAACAACAACTCGATCGTCGCTTCAAGGCCACCGGCCACCAAAACGCCTACTTTCCCCTGCTCATTCCCCTGTCCTATCTGGAAAAAGAAGCCGAACACGCGGAGGGCTTTGCCACCGAGTGCGCGGTCGTGACCCATCATCGCCTGGAAGCCGAAAAGGATCCGGAGACCGGCAAGACCCGCATGATCCCCACCGGGAAACTCGATGAACCCTATGTGATCCGTCCGACCTCCGAGACGATCATCGGCGCCGCTTTCGCCCGCTGGGTGAATTCCTACCGCGATCTGCCCCTGCTCATCAACCAGTGGGCGAACGTGATGCGATGGGAAATGCGTCCGCGCATGTTCCTGCGCACGGCGGAGTTCCTGTGGCAGGAGGGCCACACCGCGCACGAGAGCAAGGAGGAAGCCCTTGTAGAAACACGACTCATCCACCGCGAATACGAAGCTTTCCTGCGCGACCACCTCGCCATCCCGGTGATCCCCGGCGAGAAGACCGAAAACGAACGCTTCCCCGGCGCGGAAATGACCCTTACCGTCGAAGCCATGGTGCAGGACCGCAAGGCCATCCAGGCCGGCACCTCGCACTACCTCGGACAAAATTTCTCCAAGGCCCAGGACATCAAGTTCACCGGCCGCGATGGCACGATCCAACACGTCCACACCACCTCCTGGGGCGTATCGACCCGCATGATCGGCACACTCATCATGGCCCACTCCGATGACGATGGCCTGGTGCTGCCTCCCCGTGTGGCTACACAACAGATCGTGATCATCCCCGTCACGCCCAAGGAGGACACCAAACAAGCGGTCATCGATGCCTGCCAGGCACTCGCCACCACCCTGAGAAATCATACCTACCACGGCGACCCACTGCGCGTTCACGTCGATACCCGCGACATCGGCGGCGGCGTGAAAAAGTGGGACTGGGTCAAAAAAGGCGTGCCCATCCGCATCGAGATCGGCCCACGCGATCTGGAGTCGCGCAAAGTCGCGCTTTCCCGCCGCGATCAACCCTCCAGTGAAAAGTCCTTCCACGACAAAGAGGAATTCATCCGCGAGGCCGTGGAAATCCTTTCCTCCATCCACCAAACCCTGCTCACCCGCGCCACCGCGCTGCGCGATGGAAACATCCATTATTGTGACAATCTCGATGCCTTCCACGCCCACTGGAGCAAGGAAAACCCCGGTTGGCTGCTGACACCGTGGGCGGCATCCCCCGAGCAGGAAGACGAACTGGCCAAGCAGCACAAGATCACCATCCGCTGCCTGCCTTTGGCGGATGTGCCCTTGCCGCAAACCCCGGCCTCCGCCGCCTGCATTCTCACCGGACAAACGACCAGCCAGTGGGCGATCTGGGGCCGCAGCTACTAACAAAATTTCCACCCATCATGTCCCAACGCCGTCAAATCCGCTCCGCCGCCTTCATCTTCGGCGGCATCATCGCCGGCATTCTGGGACTCTGGTTCGGGCGCTTTCTCCCCGGCATGCCGGGCGAGCTGTTCGCACGCGTTTTTCACATCATCACCACACCCATCATTCTGGAAATCAGCTTCGGAGTGTTGGGCATCGTCATCGTGATGGCCTTGGCTCACTATCACGAAAAACGCGCGGACGAGTGGGTGGAAATGGACATACCCGATGAACCGAAGGACGGTTGACCGGGCATTCGCGACTCAGCGCTTGAGGATCTTGATGAATTCCTGCCAGCTTTCACCGGAGGCGCGGGTGAGTTTTTCGCGCTCCTTGTCATCCACCTCACCGTCTTCCTTCGCGCGTTGCTCCTGAGCAATGAGATCATCGAGCCGGCGCTTCAGCGAAGAAGTTTTGTTCGAGAGCTTGCCATCCCGCGCGGTGAAACGCACCAGATCGCTCATGGTGTTTTGCACGCGGTTCAGTTCGGGCGTGAGAATTTTTTCTTTCACCTCCTCGCGGCTCTCGGCCTTGATGGTTTTCGCCAACTCCGCGAGGGCACTGGCGGTATTGATCTCCGCCGCAGTCATGTGCTGCTGGCCGATCTCGCAGAGGCGTCCCACGAATCCGTTGCCCTGCTCCTCGGAAATCTTGTCGCTGATCAAGCTCTCCACGATGAGGTGGCGCACACCGGCGTGGGCGCGTTGCAATTCCTCCTCTTCCTTTTTGTAAAACTTCTCGCCATCGAGCTGTGCGCGGACGAAGCCCATGAATTTATCCTGCATGGGCCCGAGCGGGCTGAGATCACCCGCAGGCACGGGCGGCGGGGTGTTTTTGGAGAATCCACCGCCGGGAGGTGGGCCACCGGGACCACGTGGTCCGCCGGGAGGTGGTTGGGCAAGTGCGGCACTGGCAGCTACCAACAGCAGAACCACGGTGGAACGGACGGGGGATGGGGTTGTTTTTGTTTTCATAACAATCACACCCTACTTCATGCACAGAGTTGCTCCCAGTGAAGAATTGTAAAGTGTTGGTTAAGACAAAAAGCGATCCTTCCTGCTCACACCTCCTCTGGTTTCAACCATCGGAAAGATACGATGGCAAAACGTCGGCCGAAGTCTCCGGCGCTGCCGGGCTGAAGGGGATTGAGCCCGCTGGCATCGGGACGCAAGGGTTCCGGCAGTCGCTGCACCACAGCTTCACACCACACGCGGGCCCGTGGCACGCCGTTGTCGTCTGCCGCCTCACCGTAGGCGCGGATGCGGAAGGTATCCGAGCGTGCGGTCAGGGAAGAGCCGATCACTTGCAGCACATCCGCTTGCGTCAGGTACCCGGGTATGCCCCAGGCCATGCTATCGGGCTTGAGTGTCTGCTCCAGCCTTGTGGAGTCGCGGATATTGTCCGGATGTCGATAATCCGGCAATGAGCTGCGGTTGTTCAACGGAAAAGTGGAACGGAATGTCTGGTTCAACCCGGCGGCCTCGATGGCTGCTTGCAGCGGCCCCATGCGTCCGGTTTCATCATCGCGCAGGCGGCGGTTGACAAAATCCGCCAGCGAGAGAAACGGCCCGCGCCATTGCACCTGCCTCACGATCTCCTCGGCCAGGCGTCGCACCTCCGCATCCGTGAGCACACGGAAGCCATCCCAGGCGGTCTGATCTGTGGCGGAGCGACCGTTTCGCCAATCGGTGCCGGGTGGGGCCAGGATGCGGGGAAAGACCACATCGCCCTGATTCCCCATCAGCCCGCGACTGCTGCGCAACAAGGACTCCCATGCCGCCACCGAGGTGGAGTTCACATTGAAAGCCCCGTCTAACAAAAGATGACGCGCGCTCTGGTGCAGGTTCATCAACTCCGTCTCATTGGCGCGGTGACGCGATCCGGGATTCAACCGCATGCGGCCGTTGGGCAAGGGATTGCCGAACGGGTCGTCGAGGAAATTTCTCTTCGCATAGGCGTCTCCTGTGGAAAAAAAGAAGTCATCCCAAATGGTGTGGTTCAACTCAAAGGAAAGATCATAGACCAGCAAATCGATGTTGGTGTAATCCTGATAGAGTGCGCGGCCCTGGCGTGCCCAGTCATCGGTGCCGGTGGAGCGCTGCACATCGCTGGACCAACCGATCGCCGAGGCATCGAACCCACCCGTGCTCAACTCCGTGCGGCTCAACACCGGTGCCGTGCGATTGATGCCGCGCAGCGGCCCGGAGGCAACGCGAGGGTCCACGAGTGAATTCCCCAACGCATACGAGGGATGCCAGACGAATTCCGAGAATTTCACATGCTGGAGCTGACCTAACGACAGGATGCCCACGCCATCGCGCGGCACGTCGAACAACACGATGCGCTCCCTGCCCTCCTGCGGCGTGCCGAAAGGATTGCCGTGATAGCGACCGCGGCGATAGACCGGCATTTGATCATTCCATGAGACCGCTTGATCGTACAAATCGCGGGTGTAGATGCCAAAAAACCACGGCCCACCCCCGGATCCGGAAACCGCCAGCGAGCCGCCGACATTCTCCCATGGACTGCGCGTGGCATAAGCGGCGCGCGGATTCCAGGTGGCCAGCGGAGACTCTTCGAAAAACGGCGTGCTGCGCAGGGCACCGGAATTGAGCATGTTGGAGGGATGCTCCTGGAACCAGCGCAAACGATACCCCTCGCGAGTGCGCACATTCGGAATCTGGGTGGGCCGGGGATTCACCCGCGGCACGAACTCCATTTTCTCCTTGCCCGTCGCCGCCCAGGAAATCCTCGGCTCGCGACCGCCGCCATACTGCAGGGAACAGGACACCGCGGCGATTTGCGGCAGGTAGTCGAACGCTTCCGGCGTGACATTTCTCGCTGTGCCTAACGATTTCAAAATCATCCGCTGGTCGTCCGCCTGGTTGCGGATGTTCCAAGCTACCGTCGGCGCGAACCAGTAGCTGTTCGGCATGTGGTTGATACCACCGTTGATTTCCGACGAGGTGAACATGAAGCAACGCGATGGGTCCGGTGACACCTCGCAGCTCAGTTCATTCAGCTCCATCGCATTGTGATTGTATTCCGTGAGACGCGCCGGAGAGAACACCAGGCACTCGCCGGGGCCTATCGTCGTTCGTGGCAGACTGAAGTAAAAACTGCCGATGTAAGGATCCTTGTATCCCTCGCTGTTCGTCGTGCCACCTCCGTTGGGCGAGGAGAAATCCTCGTTGCGCCCGCCGGGGAACCAGATCCAGTTGTAGTTCAGCACGCTCTGTGTGCCATTGGGATTAAGGCGGATTTCGTCCGACCACATTTCCTGCCGGCCATTGACATGAAGCATGACCATGGAGCGATCCATCGTGAGATCGATGTTGTAGGGATTCCACAACACCACGCGCGGATACGTTTGCAAACGGACATTGTAGGGACGCGACGCGCCCGGCGGATTGTCATGGCTGCTAACAGCGAAATAGGTGGAGCCCTCCACCAAGATCGGTGTGAGATTCGTTTTCTGATAGGCAGCCAGGGTGGCAGGGCGAAAGTTCGCGGAAGCACCGTCCGCTGTGGCCACCAGGCGCGGTTGTGGCTCGGAGGTGGGGTTGACAGCATTGAGTTTGCCCGCGCTCATGGTGGTGCGCTGCCGCGCCCAGTCACGAATCAAGCCAAAGCGCGGCGCTGTGCTGCGATGCCGTGTGGTGCTCCAGGTCAGCCCTTCCGCCGCCGCGACATTGGCATTCGCGGGCCCCACAAGATTGTCGTTGTCGGCCAAGCCCGGTACCAGGGTCGTGCTACCGTTGCGCAGATCGGGAATCGGTGCATTGCTCTCGATGAATGCCGTGAGATCTCGTTTCAAGCGCCCCTGCCGCACATTCACCTGCAAACCGAGCGACTGCGTGGTGGTCTGGTGAAACGATGACCGACCGGAATTGGCCTGGCTCGCTGCGGCTAACTCAAGCTGCCGGGCGGACACTGTGCGCGTTTTGTTCACCTCCGTGAGGTCCTGCCCGCCTAACAGCACCGTGGCATCCGTTTCCTGGGAATTGAGCAATGCAAAATATCCACCTTCCGCCGGGGCCTGCGGATTGGGCTTTTTGCCATCGTAGGCTTGTGGTGTGGCAATGTTCGCCTTGATTCCCTCGTCGCCGATCCAGTAGGCATAGCGCCCGCGCTGACCGTTCACGGGAGGAAGCGAGACCAGTGGCGCCCGCACCAGATCCGTGACCGGTGCCTGCGCCCCCAGCGATCCGCGATCCACCAGCGTGATGGAATTCCCTTCCGACAAAGCCGTGGTCGGAGTGAACTGATCGATCAACTCATTGCCGCTGACCAACCATCGCCGCACGGTCTGCTGGCGGTTCGTGTTGCGCACATCGGACAACCCGCCATTGGCGTCATCGCGCCGCCAGATCGGTGTGCCATCCGCTGCCACCGTAGCCCACACCCCCGTCCAGTGCGGATGTGTGGTGGAGCCTTCCAGCGATGCCGGAGCGCTCACCCGCTGGTCTGGCCCCAGTTGTTTTTGCAAGTTCCCCAAGGCCAACATCAACGCCAAACGAGCATTCGCCCGCGCCCGCGATTGGTCTTGCGATTGACTGCTGCGGCGAAGTTCGATGGACGATAATCCCAGCATCGACAAAGCGATCAGCGCGATCAAAAACAACAAAGCCACGCTCATCACCAGCGTAAATGCCCGATGACGTCTCCCACCAATAGAGCCACGTAGTTTCATTGCAATGCTGCATTCATTGCATATACAATGCCAATTTCAAGAAAAAATGCGGCTTTTCCCCCACCGAACCCAAAGCAATCGAGCAAGAGGGCCACACTCACACGCATGAAGAACATTTCGCCCGCACGATAGAACCGATGCACCGACCGCGTAAGTGTTGTTCTAGAATAAGAATCGGTCCCTTTTGCGTTACACCGCCCCCGCCACCAACGTCCCCTTTGCCATGCTCCGCGCAGTCACTCCATTTCCGCACCACGCCGCACCGCTGTCCGCGTGTCTGTTGATGATCTTTTCTGCTGTCGCCAATGAGTCCACTCAAGCTACGACCTTTTCCCCATCGGAAAAGTCCAAGGATCTCTTGGACCAGTACTGCTTCAGTTGCCACGACGAGGATACGCAGAAAGGCGACATCCGTCTCGACAACCTCGCCGATCTGGAACTCGGCAAACGCCTTGACTTGCTGAACCGCATGCAAGAGCAGCTCTACTTCCAGCACATGCCGCCCAAGAAAAAACGGCAGCCTGAGGAGGACGAGCGCAAGGAACTGCTCGCGATGTTCACCAAAGAACTCGGCCTTCACAATGCCTCCACGCTGGAAGGAAAATTGCAGAAGCCCGAATACGGCAACTACATCAATCACGAGAAACTCTTCTCCGGCGAATACAAGGACGTGCCGGGCTTCACCTACGACCGCCGCTGGCTGATCAGCGAGTTCATTTTCAATGCCAAGTTCCAGCGCATCCTCCAACAGAAAACCATGGCAAACCGGGGCAAAGAGCGATTTGAAGTGGTCGGCAGCAAGAGGCTGCAGGGAGTTTCCCTGGCGAACCCATTTCTCCTGCCCAAGACCATCGGCGTGCGTTACTACGCGAACGAGGACCTCACCGGCGGCCACCTCTCCAGCATGCTGACTAACGCGCAGGCGGTATCCGAATACATCACCGACGTCCATGTGCCCAAGAGCCGCGGAAAATACCTGCCTGCGGTCATGGAAATCATCGCCATGGAGGAAGCCCACGCGGCCACCATCGCTTCACGCCGCGCCTTTCTGGAGAGTTACATCGAACGTCTCTGCGCAGAAATTTACGGCGATCGCAATGAGGCCATGCTACCTACCTTCGTACCCGTCGTGCTACAGCCGCTGCCGGAACTCGCGGAGGGCGAAAAATACAAAAAGGCACCCATGAATGTCTCCACGAACATGCTGGAGAAACTCGGTGCGGCTCCGCTGGTGTATCACACGCTGACCGACCCCGAACTCGCGAAGATGAGCGACGATGAGTTTCGCGTATACTGCGAGCGTATCTGGTTCAATCGCGGCGATTTCGAGCGCACCATCCAGAGCCGCATGGCACTGCTGCGCGAATACGTGCCGGAGTTCCGCGAAATCGCCGAGTCACAGCTGAGAAGGCACAAAAAGATCGACTACATGCCTCTCGCCGAAGCGGAAATGGCAGCGATCCGTGAGGCGATCCAGAAGCACCGCAAAAAGGGCGACCGCTACAACACCCTCATCGAAAATTGCATCGCCGATTGGCAGCAATCCTTCGCCCAACAGCGCAAAGATGCCGGTCCACCCAGCACCGAGACCCTCACCGCCCTGGCCAGCCAGCTTTCCCTGCTGATCCTCGAGCGCGAGCCCACCTCGCAGGAAACTGCGGACTTCGTCGCGCTGACGCAATCCTATGTGGAAAAACTCGGTCGTCGCAAAGCGGTGCAGAAGCTCATCCAGACCTTCCTCCTTTCCAGCGAATTCGCCTATCGCAACGAGCTCGGTGCGGGTAAACCGGATGAACACGGCCGCCGCATGATGTCTCCGCGCGATGCCAGCTACGCCATCGCCTACGCTCTCACCGACCAAAGCCCGGACGCGGAGCTTGTGGCCGCCGCCACGAGTGGTCGCCTCAACACCCGCGAGGACTACAAGCGCGAGGTCGAGCGCCTCCTCGCCCGGCGCAACGTCCGCTCGCTCATCGATCCCATTCTCGAGGATAACTCCTGGCAGGAAAACACCACCACCCTGCCCATCCGCGAGCTGCGCTTTTTCCGCGAGTTTTTCGGCTATCCCAAGGCGCTGGAAATTTTCAAAGACGAAAAACGCCTCGGCGGCGACCGCCTGATCGATGCCACCAATCGCGTCGTCAACGAGGCCGACCGCCTTGTGGAATATATTTTGGAAAAAGACAAAAATGTCTTCGAGGAACTGATCGGCACCGAGGAATTCTACGTGTTTCACAATGGCGACAACCAGGCGATGACGGCACAATCCGATCACATCAAACGCATCTACGACTACTTCAAGGACAAGGACTGGCAGAAGTTCGGTTATAAGGAACTCGCCGAACACACGGATTTCCTTCGTAACAACCGGATGCGCGACATCAAACCGGACGACCTCAAATCCGGCAACCGCCAGGGCGATGGTCTGAAGCTCTTCAAGAAATCGCTCACCTCCATCACCGCCCGCCTCGACAAAGGCCAAAAAGACGCGGCCCCCTTCGACATGTATCGCGGCTACGGCTCTGATTTCATGCCTGGCGAAAACGTTGCGATGTTATGGGGCTTCAGCAAGGACAACTGGCACTGGTCGGCCACCCAGCCCGCCAAAGTGCCCGGCCGCAAAGGCATGCTGACCCATCCGGCATGGCTCATGGCCCACGCTTTCAACACCGAGACCGATCCGGTGCACCGCGGCAAGTTCGTGCGCGAAAAACTGTTAGCCGACACCATTCCGGACGTGCCGATCACGGTCGATGCTGTTATTCCCGAAGATCACAACAAGACCCTGCGCACCCGCCTCGCCAGCGCCACCGAGACCACCTCCTGCTGGCATTGCCATGAAAAGATGAACCCGCTCGGTTACACCTTCGAAATGTATGATGACTTCGGCCGTTCGCGCACCCAGGAGTTTCTGGAATACCCCGAGCACCTGATCACCAAGAGGCCTGACGAAGCCAAGGATCGCAACCACCTGCTCGATCTCCGCGACATCTACAAGACCCTGCCGGTCGATTCCACGGGCCACCTCGCCGGCACAGGCGACCCATCCCTGGATGGCGATCTCAAAGATGCCGTCGATCTCGCGGATCGCCTGTCGAAATCGCGTCGCGTCCGCCAGTCCTTCATCCGCCATGCCTTCCGCTACTTCATGGGCCGCAACGAATTCCTCTCCGACTCCAAGACCCTGATCGATGCCGAAAAAGCCTACGTCGAAAACGGAGGTAGCTTTGATGCCGTGATTGTGTCATTGTTAACTTCAGATTCCTTCCTCTACCGCAAGCCTATCGAAAACTAACCGTGGCGGCGCTTTCCAAGCGCCATGCCACCATCTTCCATCCTCAACAAACCACCACCATGTTCGACCGCCGCGATTTCCTCAAACGCACCTCCCTCGGTGTCGGTGCCATGACCTTGGCCCCGCTCTTCAACCAGCTCTTCGGCGCGCAAACCACCGCCACCAGCACCATCCCCAAACGCTTCATCTTCATCCGCAAATCCAGCGGTCTGCGTCCACTGGAAAGCGCGCTGATGAATTTCTCCGCCAAGGACAAGGCGCTGGATGAAAACAAGCAAGCTTTCGAGGTCGATCTCACCAAGCACGAGCTGCCCTTGTATCTGCGCGGCCTCGACGACCACAAGGAAAACATGACCATCCTCCAGGGCCTCTCAGCCAAGATGAGCGAGAACGTCCACTATTCCTTCTCCTCGGTCATGGGCTGCTTCAAGTCGAATCGCAACACCCTCAGTGCGATCAAACGCACCACCATCGACTTCGAGCTCGCGAAACTTTTCCCATCGCCCTTCGGTCACGTCGAACTCTCCTTCGCCGAAGGCCGCACCGGCATCGTCTCGGGCTATTCCGCCCCCGCTCCGCAGACGCGCAACTACTGCTATGCCGATCCCGATACCGCCCGCAGCGAGCTTTTCAAATCCGTGCTCAACCCCGATGCGGTCAACACCGACAATGACATGCTCACTTTCCTGCAAAGCAAGGAAGGCCTGAAGGAAAGCGGATTCAAAGGCCATGAAGTGAAACGCCAGGAAGCCCAAGTCGAGTCCATCGAGGCGATCCGCGAGCGCAACAAGAAGCTTATCGAAATTTCCGGCACCCTCGCCAAGCACCTGCCCACTCTCGACCCGGTCCATCTGAACGGCGGTCCTAACGCCACCACTCCCGAAAAACAAGCGGCCATGACCGATGTGCTCATCGCCGCGATGAAAGCCGGCCTCACCAACGTCGTCACCTACACCATCGACGACCTCGGCACGCCCATCATCGGCCTGCCCGGCAACGAGACCGACCGCGTCGGCATCCACCCGCTCGGTCACGACGAGGCCTTCGGCGGCGTCCCCGCTTGGAAGACCCGCGAGCAGATCCGCATCAGCCACATGAACCAGGTCAAGACCATCGTCGAGAAACTCAAGGCCACGCCCGAGGGCAACGGAACGATGTTCGACAACACGATGATCATGTATTTCCCCGAAAACGGCGAGACGCACCACGGCATCGGCACCGAGTCGCCCTTCATCGTCATGTCCGGCAAGAACTGCAAGCTCAACATCGCCGGTCGCTACATCCGCCTGCCCTATCTCGGCGAGCCCGGCCACAAAACGCTCGGCAACTGGTACACCACCCTGCTCAACGCCCACGGCAACCCCATCGAGCACTACGGCGACCTCGACCTCGAAATGGCCCGCAAAAAACTTCCGCAGACCGGAGCCATTCAACAGTTCATGGCCTAACCCGTGGCGGGGCGTCTCGCCTCCTAGCCCTCAAAAGCCAGAGTCAGACAGAACCGCAGTGACGCATTTCTAGCAACAAGAACACGGCATTTCCCGCAAGCTATGACAGGTTCATAACAAAGCATCATCAGCATGAACCTTGAATATTTCCGCTTCATCGTCTCAGGCATAATGATGGCAGGAATAGGAATGTCTGTCTGTGCGTTGGTCGTAACGATGATTCTCACAATCGTTCAACGACCACGACTGTATTACTTGATGCGTAGTGGCATGGCAACGGCAGGATTTGCATTGGGCACCTTCACGATGATCAGTTGGATGGTATTGTCTTTGTTTGCAACATCCATGAATACCTTTCAAATCCCCCCATTCTGCGCTGGCCTAGCCTGCTTCAGCCTTCCCCTGTTCATGGGAGTTTGTGCCGCCCTAGGTCCCCGATTACCAGGGGTGCTTTGGCTGGGGCGCACGCTCTTGTATTTTGTCACCCCGATCGCCGCGTTCTGGATCGCACAGACGATCCAATTCAAAGAAGCCAGCGAATCAAACAGGGCTGAAGCAATGGTGTGGTTCATAGTTTACATGGTCGTCACCTCAGTGTGGTGGGAAGGTCTCGTATTCTGGGACAGCGCATGGCGCAGGCAACAGAGGCTGCCGCATGAGCTTCCCGCATAGGTCACCCGCTTTCGATACTTTCCCCACCACGGATCACATGGATTCTCACGGATCCAAGAACTCACCTGACAGGTTTGCAAACCGTTTCCGTGACTCTTTCGGCATCCGTGAAATCCGTGGTTCCATTTCGATTTTCGGATTGAGTCATCGCAAAAGGGATGGCAAATCCCTTCTCCCCATCAGAGCGATTAAGCTAGGGACATGGATTCGACCTAACGATTTCGACACCTCAAAGTTATGGGCACTCACTCGTGATCTCAGCCCAATCGAACAGAATTTCAGAATTTTTCAGAATTTACAGAACTGAAAGATTGGGGGGATCGGTGATTGTCTGCATACTGAAATAAAAAATCAGTGATTTCAGTGGATCTCAGTGTATCAGTGGTAAAATAGCGAGGAAAACGCTTGTCGATCGACTCCTTAGCTTGATCGCCCTGTTCCCCCCATTGTCATTTCATGCTTTTCAAACGCCATCGACTCTGGCTACATGGGGACAACCACTTGATCTATGAGCAACGATAGTTTTTCCGAAGTCACCAGCACCGGCTGGCTTTCCCGCATTGGCAAATCGATCACCGGCGTGCTGGTGGGACTGCTGCTGACTGTAGCCGCATTTCCCGTGCTGTGGTGGAATGAGGGCCGCAGCGTGAAAACCTATCAGGGTCTCGTCGAAGGCGAAAAAATCGCCATCACCGTGCCCGCGGAAGCGGTGGACCCGGCGAACGATGGCAAGCTGATCCACCTCAGCGGTCGAGCCGAGGCCAAGGACCAAGTGACTGATTCCGTCTTCGGAATCGGCACTCCGGGCACCATCAAGCTGCGCCGCACGGTGGAAATGTTCCAGTGGGTGGAAGACAAAAAAACCACCACCAGGACCAAGTTGGGCGGCGGCGAGGAAAAAGTCACGGAATACACCTATCACAAGGAATGGTCGGAAAAAACCCACGACTCCCGGGAATTCCGCCAGCCGCAGGGCCACACCAATCCCCAGCCTGCTTACACCTCGGAAACATTTCTCTCGAACAATGCCACGCTGGGAGCCTTTGTCCTGCCGCGCCCCATGATCGAGGGCTGGCGTGACCTGAGGCCCATGGCAACCCCGGCCGCGGACATTGCCGCGGAATTCCGCGACAAAGTGCTGGTGCAAAACGGCTGGATCTATCTCGCGGGCAAAGCCGATCCCGCGGAGCTCGGCCACCTGCGAGTAAAGTTTGAAGCCATCCCTGCCGGAGATGCCAGCCTGCTGGCACGCCAGGTGAAAAACACCTTCGAGCCGTTCACCACCAAAGTCGGCACCCAGATCTCTCGCCTTTCCGCCGGAGTCATGAGCAAAGAATCCATGTTCGCCGCCGCCCAAGCGGAAAACACCACACTCACCTGGATTCTGCGAGGCGGCGGACTGTTCATGATGCTGATCGGCCTCGTGATGATTCTCCAACCCTTCAAAGTCCTCGCTGACATCCTGCCGCTGGCCGGAAAAATCGTCGGTGCCGGCACGGGCATGGTGGCGTTCTTGCTCGCGGGCATCGGATCCTCCCTGACGATCGCGCTGGCATGGCTGTGGTATCGGCCTCTGCTCGGTGCCACCGTGCTCGCTGTCACCGTGTTCCTGATCGTCATGCTGGTGCGCAGCTTGCGCAAACGCCGCGCATGAGAACGGGCACTCTTTCCCAGTGGAAATTGCCGGCCATTTTCTCATGGCATCCCCCACCCCCATCTCCCATATTGATGCCATGAAAAAATTATTTGCCATCCTCGTGGCCCTCGCCTGCTTGTGGGTGATCATCACCCCCTTCGATTTCCAGCCGCTTCCCGATTTTTTCATCGATGAAGCCATCGCGCTGATTATCCTGACCAAGACCATGTCATACCTGGGCATCGATATCAGCCGCTTCCTGCCTTTCATCAACATGCGCAAAAACCGCAACGCGGTGCCACCCGTTCCCGAAAAGAAAGCCCCGTCCGCGAAGGACGCGGTCATCGATGTGTGATGCACTCCGCCTTTCACCACACTTGCATTTGCGAAAGATTGCAGCTATCTCCATCGTATCCGAATTCCGATCATGAGCGATTCAAGCGAAGCCACCACCACAAGGAAGCCCATTTTTCTCACCCTCATCGGACTTGCGGCCTGCGCTGGCATGCTGGCCATGCCCATCATCGCCGGTCCACCGAATGGTGCAGCCCTCCCGGACATGATGCGCTTCCTCGGTCGCTTCCACCCGGTGATCCTGCACCTTCCCATCGGCATCCTGACGCTGGCTCTGTTGCAAGAGTTCGCCTCTCTGTTCTCCCGCCGCATCCAGTCCACGCGCGGCATCATGTTTTTTGCCGCCGCGACCTCGGTGCTCGCCGTGATCGCCGGCTTTTTGCTCTACCAAAGTGACCTCGACGGCGAGGCCACCGATCTCGGCAACCGCCACCTCTGGGGCGGCATCGCCTTTTCCTGCGTGACCATCTTCGCCTACATCGTCAAAGCCTGGACCGATGCCGGTGCCTCCGCCGCATGGTTTTACCGCTTCCTGCTCATCATCAGTGCCGGAGTCATGGGATTCGCCAGTCACGATGGTGCTTCCATGGTCCACGGCTCGGATTACCTCAGCAAATACGCCCCTCCCGCCCTCAAACCGCTGCTGGGTGGCAAGGTGGAAAATACCACACCCGTGAATGGAGCGGATGCCGCCGCTGCCGAGCCGCTGGTGTATGAAAACGTCATCGCGCCGATGATGGAAGAGAAGTGCTGGAAGTGCCACAACGAGGAAAAAATCAAAGGCAAGTTCCGCATGGACACCTACGAACTGCTCGTCAAGGGCGGCAAGGAAGGCCCGGGCCTGGTCGCCGGAGATGCCGCCAAGAGCAACATCGTGATCCGCTGCGAACTGCCCATCGATGATGACGAGCGCATGCCTCCCGATGAAAAACCCGGACTCACCGAGGAACAACTCACCGTCATCAAATGGTGGATCAATGCCGGTGCCTCCCCTGCCCTCAAGCTCAGCGAGGCCAACGCCCCTGCCGATGTCGCCGCGATTCTTGCCAAGCAGACACCGGTGAAAAAAACAGCCGCTCCCGCAACTCCCGCCGCCACGGCCGTGCCCGCCACCAGCGCGGCACCCCAGGCCGATGACAGCCGCGAAAAACTCAAAGCCGCCGTCGCCGAAATGCAAAAAACCTTCCCCGGTGCTGTTCAGTTCGAGTCCCAGACCTCCGCCGGTCTCACCTTCACCTCCGTGAGCATGCGCGGTAAATTCAATGATGACGACACCGTCAAGCTCGGCCCCGTGATCGCCGGTCTGGTCTCCGCCGATTTCTCCGCATCGCTCATCACCGACAAATCCCTCGCCCAGCTCACTCCCGCCGCCGGCATGCGCAATCTGCGTCTCTCCGAAACCAAAATCACGGATGCCGGATTGGACACGCTAGCCAAGATGACCTCCCTGGAGTCTCTCAACCTTTACGGCACGGAAGTGACGGATGCCGGACTGCAAAAACTGGCCGCCCTGCCTCAGTTGAAAAAACTCTACGTCTGGCGCAGCAAAGTCACACCCGCCGGCATCGAAGAGCTGAAAAAGAAACTGCCGCAGTGCTCAATCGAAGCCGGGATGTAAGCCTGCTTCCCTTCCGCGAGAATGCGGCGCTCACCCGCCAGCGACTACTTCACCGTGATCACCCCGTTCATTTCCCCGAAGTGACCGGGGTAGGTGCAGAGAAAAGGGTAGTCGCCCGGCTCCTTGGGGGTGAACTTGATCACATGCGACTCCCCCGGCCCCAGTTGCGGTGCAAAGGCGAGAATGGTGGACTTGGTTTCGGCGTCTTGGGCGATGTAGTGCGTGTCTTTGGCCTGGCCACACTTCGCTGAGATCAGTGCCACCATGCTCCCCGGCTTGAGGATAACCAGATTGTGCGACATCTGGGCCTTGGCGATTTTTCCCGTGTGTTTGAGCGTGATCTCCATCGGCACGCCGGCCTTGCCCTCGATTTTTTTCGTGCTGAAGCGGATCTGGTCATTGACCGTCACCTCCACCTTGATCGGCGGCAGTGCGGCATGCAGAGGGGCGACAACAGCCGCAAGAGCCAGTAGCGATTTCATGTTCATCGATCACCAATCAAGCAAAAATCCCCGACCATGCAATCAAAACATAGCGCATCAGGCGAGGAATTCCCCGCCTCTCTCCAGCAGCAAAACCGCTGAAATCACCGTCAAGGTATTGCAGTTTCACTCCTCTTCGCCAATCCCAAGCGGATTGCGGAGCCCCGATTCCAGTTCCGCGGGCAATTCCATCGGAACAAGCTTTACGCAAATCGGCTTTTGCTCATTACCGGATGGATTCATGTGAATCAAACGAGCTACCGGTTTTTCCTGATGGTTGGCATCAAAGTGTTTGTTACGCGAATCGAAAATTTGCTCTTCCACCAGAACCTGATCCTGCTTGGTATAGCCATAACGAATTTTGAACATTTCGTTGCCATGGCTGTCACAGAATTTACTGCCCAGGATCTTTCCCTGCGCGTTCGTGCGGTGAACCCAAAGATTGGTGAGACTACCATTCACCGCGAACAAATATTGTGTGACATACTCAGGATGATTGCTTTTGATCCATAGCACGTGCGTTCCATCCTCTCTGGTTTCGATGTGCGTTTGGGCCTGTTGCCTGTCATCCTGCACCGGCGGAGGAGATGGTGCAGGCACTTCCTCTTCAACTTTTACCGAATGTCCTGGAGAAGACGCTCGGGATTCCGTGGGATTGGTGGAAAATTTTGTGCCCAAGAAAAAGGATAAACCGAGGCAAGCAAAGCCAACCAAGTTCTTCTGTAAAGACCCGATGGGTGTTAAGACTTTCATGGAGCAATCATGGTGTTTTTTCTTACTCATGTTCCCCGCCATGGAGATGATAACAAGAAAAAACGGTCGATTCACACCTTGATCCCAAGGGATCAGATGACTTATTTGGCTACTTGGACAAATGCCGGTAGGTGAAGACGCTCATCACAACATAAACAAGCGAGAAGCCGAGAACCAGCAGCGGAACCATCCAAAGATCGTGAAACGTGTTCAGCTTGGATTCGGCTGGGTGATGCGGATCATATCGAATCGAGACCTCTTGGCCCACGGTCCACTTGTCGGTTTCTGATAGAACGCCATCGCCTTGGCGCTGGTTGTGCGAGCGGTCGGTGAACGAATAGACCGGAACATAGGACATGGAACGCCCCGGGCGCGGATCCACTCTCTCGATCCTGCCGGTGGTCACTTCAGAGGAAGTGAAGAACATCACGGTCTTGCACCACAATGTGATCGAGAACAACAGGGGCAGAACTCCGGAAATCAACACCAGAAAGACGAAGACCTTTAGGACACCATGGAAGATCCCCGGTGCTGTCTGAGCATTCTGTGAGAGTCGTCGCAACATACTGACAAGGCGGAATCGTTGAGAAACTACTGCCTGACGTTCTGGTCCTTGATCCGCTTCATGAGAAAAAACCACAGGAAAAACAATGCAGAAAAAAAGGTACAAATCAGGAACCAAATCGGGAACTCCAGAAATCCGTGCGCGATCCGCACGGGGGGGAAGACAGTGTTATCTTCGGGCAGTGACGAGCCCCACAATCCTCTATTGTAACCCAGTATCTGATGGGGATTTCCAGATAGATCCCCCAAATGAAAACTGATCGCAGAAGCCATGAGACGAATCTGAAATGATCGGGTCGTCCATTCTACATAATGCTCCGTGGAGTACCACCAGGCATACAAACCGCTCACGCTCGCCATCACAGCCACAACCAGTGTCGCGATGGAAATGCGGAGCGGACTTGCCTTCATGTGTTTCGGAGCCACGGATCATTGCGATGCATGGGGAGACCGCACTCCGTGCTATCGCTCAAGAATAGGAGGACTCCACGCGCTGGGCCACGTCGCGGTAGCCGTAGTCCACTTCGTAGATTTGCTTGAAGCAGTCCAGGGCGGATTCCTTGTCACCCATTTCCTCGTGAATGAGGCCTTTATCGTAGAGCACTTCTTTTTTGATATTGTCCATGCCGTGCAGGTCGGCGAGGGCATCGCTCAATTGCTTGAGGGAAAGGTCGAACATGGCCTTGGCCTTGAACGTGCGGCCTAACAGCAGCAGCACCTTGGTGCGAATGTGCGGGTTGCTCTTGGCTTGTTGCAGGTGGGGAATGGCAGCGCTGTAATCGCCGGCATTGTAAAGGGCGCTGCCGAGTTCGAAACGCAGTTGCGGATCAGTGGGGTTCTCATCGACGCGCTGTTTGGCATTGGCCACCATTTCCGCGGAGCGGGCCTTGAGCACTTCGTCGAGCTGCTCGCGCAGTTCGGCATTGTTCGGATCGGCCTCGACGGCTTCTTGCAAGGTCGCCAGTTGCTGGGCGATGAATTTATCCGACATCTGGCGTCCTTTGGCTTTCAGCGCGGCGTCGCCATTGCTGAGGCTGAAGGCCCAGTCGTAGAAGGTGGTGGCATTTTCCCAATCTTCAAGTTGCTCGAAGATATTGGCAAGTTCCTTGGCGTTGCCGAGGTTGTTCGGGTCCTCGTTGTAGCGGGCGATGAGGCGATCGCGTTTTTCGAACATCTGGTCCTTGGTCATGCCTGCGCGGTTCGAGGCTTCGATTTCCTGGAACTCGGTCTGATCTTTCATCAGGTCCTTGACGCTGGAATTTTCCGTCCAGTTCTGGCGTTGCATGGAGTGCTGGGCGGCACAGTCTTTGGCCCCTTTGACGGCCTTGCCATCCGTGGGGTCGGCTTTCAGAATGTCGTTGTACACATCCCCGGCAAGGTCGGCGCGGCCACGCTCCAGATAGTAGGTGGCCAGCTTGTGCATGCTTTTGGTGTTATCGGGGTGGCCTTTGCGCACAGTTTCCAGGGCGAAGGCAGCGCTGTCGAAGAGCTCCATCTTCAGGAAACAGTCATGGAGCAAATCGTTGAGTCCATCGTTAAACGGGTCTTTTTCCAGTTCTTTTTCGATGAGCGGCACAGCAGAAGCCGGGTCTTTTTTCGCGACACCCTGGAGTTTCATGCCGGGACCACCGGAATCGAGGCCGAAAAGCTTTTGTTTCTTTTTCGGGCCGCCGGTGACGACGCCTTCACACTTGCGCATCAGCTCACGACCGGTGAGGAAACCGGGATTATCCTTGAGAATTGCTTGCAGCAGGGTGACCGCGTAACCGTGATTTTTCACTTCGACCGCGGCAAGGGCTTTGAGCCAGTATGGGCGGGCGGATTGGGGCAGCTCTTTGTCGGTAATTTCAGGCATGGTGATTGGTATTTTTTGAAGTCGTGGGAGAGTTTCGGGGGAATTGTGCAAATCCCATCGGCTCTTGGCAAGCCTGTGGAGAAAAAAATCCCATACCTCCGTCAAAAGGCGTTTTCCACACGGTGAACGTGCGGCTTTTTCCCCTCTTCGAGGATGATTTCAATGACGTCAAAGCGCCACGGGATGCGGCGGGTCTTGAGCAGCTTGAGCCAGGAGTTGGCCCCGCGCTCGATGAGTTCCTGCTTGCCGCGGTCCACGGCATCGAGCGGGCGACCCACACCCCCGGCACGGCGGGTTTTCACCTCGATGAACAGCAACAGCTTGCCGCGGCGCGCGACGATGTCCACCTCGCCGCCCTGCGGGGCACTGTAGTTCCGATACAGCACTTTTTCGCCACGGGCACGCAGCCACTGGCAGGCCACCCGTTCGCCGAACTCGCCCACCTCCTGCGGGCTCCATGCCGTACCATCCTTATGCGTCAAACGGCAGGGCGAGTTGAGCAACCGGCTGAAACGAGCGACGATGAATGCCACAAGGCCCGTGAAGATGGAGTGCATGGAGATGCTGTTTTGTACCATATCCGCTGTGGCGATCAAAACCATATTGCGGAAATTCCCGCGCATACTGTTTCATACGAAAATCCCGACTGACCTTGGCAATGATGCTGGCTGCCGCGATGGAGAGGGATTTGCCATCGCCCTTGACGATGCCCTCGTGCGAGAAAGGAAAATGTTTCACCGGCAGGCCATCGATGAGACAGTGGTCGATGACGATGCCGTATTTTTCCTGCAGGGCCTTCGCTGCCGCTGCCATGCCATGGTGGGTGGCGCGCAGGATGTTGAGTTCATCAATGGTGGCGGCATCAATCTCCACCTGCGCCCACAGGACCGCGGGATCCGTGGTCAGTTGTTCATACAACGCCTCGCGTTTGTTGGCGCTGAGTTTTTTCGAGTCGTTGAGTCCGGGTAGGGAAAAATCGTGAGGCAGGATCACCGCCGCCACCGCGACCGGCCCCGCGAGCGGCCCGCGCCCGGCTTCATCGATCCCGCACACGGTGGTGTGACCGAGCGAGCGCGCGGCCTCTTCATAAGCAAAATCGGGCATGGACGCATTGTGGCCAAATCACCGTGACTGTCAAATCATGGACCACATGGGCAGGAAAATCACCCCAACGGTATTTTTGATGATCCGTTGTATGCAGGAAATCCGCATTGCCTGGGGAGAGCGGATGAAAGATCAGCCATCTGCTGACTCAGCAACACGCCAGAAGGATATGAAATCGAACAGAGGGAATGTTTCGCGGGAATGGCCGTTCGTGGCGGAAAGCTTGTGGTGTTCCGCTGCGCGAAACGATGGCTGGGCAGCGCTGGTCATCGCGGGCATCGGCTTCACTCCCATTGCGGCCCTGTCCCTGGCTTTGATGGATTTTTGTCGTTTACCCATCGCCACCATGCTTCTCGTCGTGCCAGCTCTCCTGCTTGCCGCTGTGATGATAGGGCTGGGATGCGGCTACGGAAGTCTCATGTTGCGAGGCTTTCTGATGGGGCTGGGGGCGGTGGCTGTCTATGATGCGGTGCGCATCCCTTTCACGCTCGCTGGATGGATGGAGGACTTCATCCCGAGGATTGGTCTTATGCTGCTGGGCGAATGCGAGCACGCCGGTGTTGTGGGCTACTTGTGGCGATACCTGGGCAACGGCGGCGGCATGGGCATGGCGTTTGTCTGCGGCTACGTGTTGTTGAGAAATAAAATGGGATTTCTCAAAGGCGTGAGCTGTCTGTGGTGCGCTTACCTCTTTGGTCTTCTGGTTTGGGTTTGTCTGATCGTCACACAGATTCTCTCTCCTCAGAGCGAAATGATCCTGTTCGCCATCACTCCTACATCACTGCTTCTCAGCGGCATAGGTCACGGGGTCTTTGGCGGCACACTCGGTTGCTTATTGAGTAAATTCCCCTGCGACTGGACTTCCACCACCCGATAAAACTTCGCCCGCCTCCCCAGTGCTTGGATCAATGCCTCGCGAGTGGGGGCTTTCTGCGTCGATCGGATCACAAAGTAGCGTTGGTTGAGCGCAGGGGCTTGTTCGCGGGGGAGAATCTCCACATCCGTCACACCCGGCAATGTTTGAAAAATCCGCGCCACAGCGAGTTGGCGGGTGCGGCATCCCGTGCCATCCACGAGCACACGACAATCCTCCGCCCACGCGGACATCGCCAAACATACACAAAGCAGGGAAATTTTCATGACCGATCTCGCCAATGGCGGAATGGATGGATTCACTGTCTCCATCCGTCCCTAATTTGGTGAGGAAATTTGTGCTGTCAAATCTGATCCTCACCAGTGATCGCGCCCCAGACCTTGAAGAGGTGTCGGGACTGACAGTTACCTTACGCAGTTGTGCAAAAAAGAACCCTTTTCGACTCGCTTTATGCTCCATTTACATTACCTATTCCCTATGAACATCGCCGAAGTTCGTAATCTGCCACTCCGTGAGAAGTTCCAACTCCTGGAGTTAATCTGGGATGACATGAGTCATCGAATGGATGAGATGGCCGTCTCCCCCGCCGTTCGGGACCTGCTCGACGCAAGAGTCGAGCGGATTCGAAATGGATCGGCTGAAGTGCACGACTGGGATTCAGTAAAGTTCTCCATGGGACAGCCATGATTCAAGTTCGAATTTCGAGCGATGCGCTTGATGATTTGCGTGACGGGTTCCAATTTTACGAACAACAGGAACTTGGTATGGGTGATTAATTCCTATCACAATTGCGCGCTGACATTTACGGGCTGAAGATCACGGCAGGGATTCACCGGCAGCCTCATCGTCATCTTTACCGGCTACTGAGTAGAAAATTTCCCTATGCGATCTTTTATGAATATGAAGATTCCCATGCGGTTGTTGTCGCTGTAGTGGATTGTAGAAGAGACCCCGACTGGATTCGTTTGCATCTCGACAACTAAGATAGACTCTCACACGGTTTTCGTGTGAGACGAGAACCGATTTTGAAAATGCTGGTCAATCCTGATCCTCACCACTGATCGCGCCCCAGACCTTGAAGATCAGGAACAGGCTGACAGCGGCAAGCGCACCAAAGCTGAGGGCTTGGGTGAATTTCCCGTAAAGCACACCACCGATGCAAAAGAGCGAGCCCCAGATCGTGAAGCAGCCGAGGAAAATGCAGAGGATGCGCAGGGCCAAGCGCGGCTTCACGCGGTGGCCGCCTTCGCTGACGATCTGGTCCTCGATGCGCGCCCAGCCCGGACCGCCGGGGCGGGTTTTGCGGACGAAGTTGCGCAGCACCGCATCGTCCTCGGGCTTGGTGACAAAGGTCGCCGCCAGCCAGAACACCGTGGTGGTGGCGATGCCCGCGCAGAGCTGCCAGTGGCTTTGCATCAGCCAGTGATCGGCACTGAGCCAGTGCGTGGAGACATCAGCACCGGCCATGTTTTTCTTGAGGAAAAAGAAGCCCAGCGCCACGGCGAAGGACACGATCATGGCGGAAATTTCCGTCCAGGCATTGATGCGCCACCAGAACCAGCGCAGGATGTAGATCAATCCGGTGCCGGCACCGATTTGCAGCATGAGGTCGAAGCTGTCCTTGGCATTGGTCATCACCAGGGCGACGCCACCCGCCAGCACCATCAACACCACGGTGGAAATGCGCCCCACGAACACGAGCTCTTTCTCCGAGGCTTCCGGCTTGAGGAATCGTTTGTAAAAATCATTCACCACGTAGGAAGAGCCCCAGTTCAGGTGCGTGCCGATGGTGGAGGTGTAAGCGGCAATGAGTCCTGCCACGACCAGACCATAGATGCCCTTCGGCAACAAAGTGATCATCGCGGGGTAGCAGATGTCGTTTTTCAGATACTGGTCATTGATCGCCGGGAAGGCGGTCTTCACATCCTGCATGTTCGGGAAAACGATGATCGAGCACAGCGCGACGATGATCCACGGCCAGGGGCGGATGGCGTAGTGCATGAAGTTGAAAAACAAGGTCGCACCGATCGCATGCTTTTCATTTTTGGCCGAGAGCATGCGCTGGGCGATGTAGCCACCGCCGCCAGGCTCCGCGCCCGGATACCACACACTCCACCACTGCACGGCGATGGGAATGATCAGCACCGGCACAAACACCGCCCAGAACTGATCGCCTTCCGCGGCGGGAAGGATGTTGAGTTTTTCCACGGGAATCTGGGAAAAAAGCCCTGAGAGACCACCGACTTTCGGGTGCTTCAGCGCCTCCACCGCGGCCCACACGGCCCCGGCCATGGCGAGGCTGTATTGGAAAAAGTCCGCCCAGATGCAACCGGTGAGTCCACCGAGCGTGGCGTAAATGACCACCGCGATCGAGGCATACACGATCGATTCCACGGGCGAAAAGCCGAACATCACCTGGCCGATTTTCACGGCGGCGAGCGTCACGGAGCCCATGATCACGCAGTTGAAAAACACACCGAGGTAGAGCGAGCGGAAGGCGCGCAGACCGGCAGCAGCCTTGCCACTGTAGCGCAGTTCGTAAAATTCCAGGTCCGTCACCACCTCCGAACGACGCCACAATTTCGCATAGACAAATACCGTCAGCATGCCGGTGAGAAGAAACGCCCACCACACCCAGTTCCCCGCCACGCCGGAGGAACGCACGATGTCCGTCACCAAGTTCGGCGTATCGCAGGAAAACGTGCAGGCCACCATCGAAGTGCCGAGCAGCCACCACGGCATGCCGCGCCCGCCAAGGAAGAAATCCTCCGAGCTGCCACTGGCCTTCCGCGATGCCACGATGCCGATGCCGATGACGGTAACGAAAAAGAGCGCTACGATCGTCCAGTCGATGACCGCCATTTGCTTGGCCAGAATTCCCAATGTGGTGAAATGCATAACGCCGCTGATTCAATCCTGAACCAGCGCCGGGCGCAATCATGAAATGCGGATTTGATCTGAAAAATATCACAGATTAGACCGAAGTGATCCTTCGCTGGAGCGCGGATCTTCAGTCCGCAATTGATAAAGTATTCAACAATCCCGGGAACGCTGAGCCCTAGCTCGGCCAGAAATCAACCGTCACAAGAATGTCAGGATGCATAAAAAAGCCCTCAAGACCGAAGTCCGAGGGCCAGATGTGACCGCCACGCTCACGGTCCAGTGACTTTCAGGCGGGCGAATTTCTTCGCGCCGAGTGGTGCCGGGAAGGTGTAAGTGACGTTGTTTCCACTGATGGTCACAGTGCCAGGGGAACTCTCCGTGGTCCAAGTGCCCGTCAAGGTTTCCGAGGTTTCCACAACGAAGTCCGTGCCATACACACCAACGTAGTCTGCGCTCTTCGTCCAGGTCACACGGAGTGTGCCAGCCGTGTCGATCACGCCCGGCAGAGCCGTGAAGCCTGTCGTGATTCCGTTAGGGCCACCCAGGAAATACTCCACGCCGTTGGGCACTCCATCTCCGTCATGATCGTCATTGAGATTGGCACCCGCATCATTGGCGGTGGCCCACGAGCCATAGCCGGCACCGAGAGTCTCCAAGGTTACGATGCCGGTGGTTTCATCGAAGGTGTACTTTTTGGAACCAACGACTTTCGTCCACTGATCATCTCCCGCATCTGTCCAGTCAACGACCTTGAAGGAAGTGCCGTAGGCTCCGGTCAGTGAATTCACACTCTCGATCGTCCACGTGCCGGCAGTGAGCGGATCAGCAGCGGTGGTATCAATGACGAAATCACCATTGAGAACGACTGTTCCTGAACCGGAAATGCCATTTGACACACCGGAGGCATCGCCCAACGTGAACTTGAGCTGGGCATTCTGAGCGAGGGTGAGGGTGCCGGCATTGACGATGGTATTCCCCCCGTAGGTGTTAGCCGCTGTTAGAATCAAATTTCCACCCGATAGTTTGGTAAATCCGAAATTTCCCCCTTCATCGCTGATCACGGCATTCAGGGTGAATGTATTATCAGCGCCAATCGTGGAATTTCTCTCCAAAATCACGGAGCCATTGAGAGTAGCTGTACTTGCACGCAGCGCTCCCAAAGTAATCTCGGGAGTCCAGCCGACTCCATCGAGTCTCACCGTAGTGTTGAAAGAAGCACCCTGCCAGCCGAGATAGAGTTGGAGATTGTTTTGAACCTTGAATGTAGCGTTGCTAATGTTTGATAAGCCTGTGGAGATGGCCGGAGGAATGCTCAGCTGGCCATTGCTAGCTTCCACCACTCCGGTAAAGTCAGACATATTATAATTCAGTCCATTGGAACCCTGACTATTGAGAGACATTCGTAGCGTGCCAGCCCCGGATAACACGGAACCGATCGTGGGCCATAGGATACTGGCACCTGGGCTGCTGGTAATATCGATCATGGCATCCGATGCAATGCTGAAAGCCGTGCTGCCACCAAATCGATTCGGGTGTGATACCCGCAGAATGCCCCCGTTTACGATAGTAGCGCCAATGTAGGTATTGGCACTCGACAGCACCAGAATGCCATCACCCGATTTGGTAATGGAACCAATGCCGGTGATCGGGTCTCCTGTGAATGTGTAAGTGCCCTCTGTAGCAGAAACCGTCATGGATTTGGGATTCACGCCTGTGGGAAGGTTCGCAAAGACAGAAATCGTGCCGCCCTCCGGTTTGTTAAAGATCACATCCTGAGTACCATTCGAGGTGAAAATGGTAGCATCGCCGGTCCAGTTGGCACTCGTTTCATCCCAAAATCCACCGCCTTCCACGTCCCACGTCAGTGTCTGGACCACAGGTGCGGCGGACTCCAGTGTGACTTGGCCGGTTGTTTCATCGAAGGTGTATGTTTTTGCTCCCAGGGTTTTTGTCCATTTATTGTCTCCGGCATCGGTCCAGTCGATGACCTTGAATGATGCCCCGTAGGCTCCCGTGAGAGAAGTGACATTTTCTAAGATCCATGTGCCAGAGGGGAGGGCATCGGCGGCGCTGGTGTCGATGACGAAATCGCCATTGAGAACGACTGTTCCTGAGCCGGAAATTCGATTGGAAATGCCGGAGGCATCTCCCAATGTGAACTTGAGCTGGGCATTCGCTGCGAGAGTGAGTGTGCCGGCATTGACGATCGTGTTGCCATCATAGGTGTTGGCAGCCGTCAAGGTGACAGGACCGTTTCCTACCTTGGTAAAGCCAAAAGAGTCTGTTCCGTCACTAATCACCGCATTGATGGTGAAGCCTACGCCCAAGCATCCGATCGAAGAGTTTGCTTCAAGAATCACAGAGCCATTCAGCGTTGCACTGTCTCCACGCAGCGCACCATTGTTAGGCTCGTTATTCCATGCAAATGTGTTGAGTACTACCGTCGTGTTTGTGGTTGTGCCCTGCCAGCCCATGTATAGCTGGGTATTGCTTTGAGCTCGGAATGTAGCACCGCTGAGGTTGGAAAGACCAGGGGAGTCAAAAGGATGAAATCCCAACTGTCCATTGCTTACTTCCACCTGGCCCGTGAAATTGCTCATGTTGAAATTAAGCCCCGTATTGAACCGGTTGGTCAGGCTCATCCGGAGGGTGCCGGCCCCACTCAATGAGGAAGCGCTGCTTGGCCATTTCGTGCTGCCAGCCGGGCTGCCGGTGACGTCGATCATGGCATCTGATGCGATGGTGAAAGCCGTGCTGCCACCGAATTGATTCGGATTGGACACTCGCATGATGCCACCGTTCACCGTGGTGGCACCAGTGTACGTATTGGCAGCAGAAAGCACAAGAATGCCATCACCTGATTTGGTTAGGGAACCAGTGCCGCCGATCGCGCCTCCTCCGAAGGTGTAGGTGCCAGCTTCCGCAGAAACTGTGGTGGAAAGTGGATTCATCCCAGCCGTAACTGTGATCAAGCCACCATCGTCTTTGTTGAACACGACATTCTGTGTGCCGTCAGAGACGAATGTGGTGGCATCACCGGTCCAGTTGGCGGTAAAGTCATCCCAAGCCCCTCCGCCTGCCACATCCCACGTTAACGTCTGCGCTTGAGTCAAGCCGGACCCGAAAAGAAGAGCGGTTAGAAAGCCTGATACAAAATGGTATTTTTTGTTTTTCATGTTCTGGAGGTTTTTTTGTTCTGAATAGGAATAGTTGCGATGGTGAGAGTGTTTTCAGAGATTCCGCACCCTAACGAAAAGCACATTTTGTGCCAAGCTTTTTCTGTCCGGGGCATGTGGAATCTTTGCCAATCGCCAATATTACCAATCACTTTTCTCTATCTAGGATCACTCGTTCAGTGCTTGGGGCAGAGAAGTATGCAATACATGCGCATCCTGAAAAGCAGCGGACTGAATCGGACATGCGTCGGAACGGACCTCTTCCACACTCTCCCATCATCCCACCGCGTAGCGGTATGACAACCCTAGCCGTGGGATTCATCCCACGGATCTAGCCACGACTCATCCCGTGCCGCGTAGCGTCACCACAAGGGGCGAAAGGTCGCCGTCAGTCATTGGGTTTTTTCTTCCAGAACATCAGCTTGCTCCACCAAGGTTCCGCGGCTTTTGCTGCGGGTGCGGCCAACTCTTTTTGCGGCATTTTCCAGCCATAGCGTTGCGCGATCGAAATGGTTTTTTCCAAGATCGGCCCTCCTTTCACGGGATCGACCATGTGGATGAAACACGCGTATCCATGCAAGGTGGCAAGAAGATGCGCCGCGCGATGCTGCCAATGTTTGCCCGATGGCCCATCACGCTCGACTTGATGCAATAGCGCACGGAACTGACGCATGTGCCCTCTGGGCACGGCAGGCTTTTGATTCACCGTCAACCCGGTGACCTCCTGATGCTGTCCTTTGCGCATGATACGGAGTTTTTCCGGATGGATGGTGAAGCTTTCACTCTCGATGATTTGCCGCGATCGCCAAAGAATTTTCGTTACGTTTTTCACGGCCTCACCAGAAGCAGAAAACGTGATGTCATCGGCATAACGCGTGTAGGTAAATCCAAGCACGCGTGCCATCCCGTGGAGCCGACGGTCGAGTCGATGGCAAAGGATGTTGGTAATGGCAGGGCTGGTAGGTGCGCCCTGCGGCAAACGCCGTTCACTGGTGGCGATGAAATAGGTTTTCCCATCAAGCAGATGCTCTTGTGTGTCGGCTTCCGTACACAACAGTCCGAGCAGCGTTGCGACTTGCCCCGAATACCCCAGCGCCTGAAAGAGCCCGCGCACTCGCCGATACGACACACTGGGGAAAAAGTCCTTCAAATCCATGTTGATCACGATGTCCTTCCCGCAATGCTGTTGCGCATTGGTGACGATTGATCGCTCTCTCACAAATCCATGTGCGGCATCATGCACCGGAACGGCGTACAAGACATGTTCCAGGAGCCAATGTTGCACCGCTTTCAGTTTCGGCATCGGCGCGGAAATCAAGCGCTCGCCACCTGACTTTTTCGGCATGGTAAAGCGCTGGTAGTGTGACACCTCGCTCACCACGCGATGGTAGCTCAGGTAGCGCAATTCCTTGAGACTACGGCCCATGCCGTTTGCCATGTCCATCGCCTGATGCCAGATCGGCAGGCGGAATTTCTCCAAGGCGACGACATCCGATTGCTTGTGCGAAAGCCCGCCAGAGACCTCAGCACCGAGATAGACCACATCCTCGGACTGCATGGTTTGCCAGCGCTGGGCACGCTCTTGCTTTTGCTGTTCTCGGCGTTTCTTGGTTTCTTCGCGCCGCTGCTTCGCCTGCTGCATGCGCAAACGGCGCGCCTCAGCCAGCATGGCGGCCTTATCGGCAAACTTGCTTTGCTTGGCACGCAATGCATCCAACTCCTGTTGCAATTCACGATGCCTCGCCATCCATTGCTCTGTCATGGCGGGCTTACTCTCGCCCTGCGGCCAAAAGCCCATGCGTATCATCTCCTGGATGATGAATTGCTCCTTGGACGTCGCTTGGATGCGGTCAAATATTTCTTGGCGGCGTTTTTGGTCGGACATGATGAAGCATGTGACGAGCGTGATGACGGCGGCGGGTGCAATTCCCTTCGTAGGCAACCCGGACTGGAGCGGTCAACTCCAGCGGGCCGGTGCCCCTATGTGCCTATTCGATCCAGCGGATCAGAACAGGAATAGCACATAGGGGCATTGGCCCGCACAGTAAAGAGCGGGCCAGTGAGGCATGGCTTAGCTTAACGCATGGATGGCGAAACACCAACCGATTGCAAGGCAACCACGCCGCCGTCAAAAGCGTTCTCAGGTTAGAAAGTTCATGGTGGTGTGTAAAGTGAATTTCGCGTTTTCATGCGCAAGGCAAGCATGTGCTCGCACGGACCTTGGCGTAATTTGTTCTGTTGATAAAAATTGCAGCTGCACTTGCCGTTGATCAATCGCTCATCGGCATCGATGAATAAGGTCACATCGAAGGTTCGCTTCGTTTTCACAGTGCCTTTGATGCAACGAATGCCATCGGCATCGTTACGAACCGGACCATGAGCGACTGCCGTTTGCAAAAGATCCTGCGCCATTTGTTCACGCTCATTGGAAAATCTTAGTTGCGCGAGAGGCAGTGGCTCCCGGCTTAATTCACGCACGCGATAGACCTGATGCTTGATGTCAAACATCACACGTCCGGCCTGACACCAGGCACTCAAGGCACTTCCGACTTTCCCTTCGCTCATCGACAAGCGCGATGCCAGACTCGTGGCCGATTCATACCAACTCTGCTGCAACGCATGGAATACTTGGACTTTTTCTTCTTCTGTGCAGTGTCCGCGCGGAGCCATCAGATCGAAATTTCCACTGCGCGACCAATCGTTTGCCGTCCAGCCAGAAAGCCCCAAGGTGAATGTCATATCGCCCATGTCCGCGAGGAAAAATGACGGCATTCCCGATCCCAGTAACGTGACATGAAAACGTTTCGTCGCTGAGAGAAGTCGCTCCAGCACCAACAAGCGACGTCTGCCCCAGAGTCGTATTTCGGCATTGCTCGGCCCATCATAAATGGAACGCGGGCATGTGATGACAAGATTCCATGGTTCAAACACCACCTGCACAGGTTCGCCGGGTTGCAGGATGAATCGCATCGATCTCGGGCCTTTGGTTTCTTTGTTGCGCCGCAACACAAACAGGAAGTTCTGCATATCAAGCGGATGCAAATCAAAGTGATACCCCGGCAGAGTCATCGCAGAGCTGACCTGAAGAAATCCCCTGACCCAACTATCAGGCAGATCGATTTTCACTTCATTGAAGTCGGCATCCGTACCGGTCTGAACGGTGAAGCCCGTGGCATCCACATCCAAACGCGTTTCCTTGTAGTCGCGGATTTTTTGAAATTCCTGATAGAGTCCCTCGGAATAGTCCACATTGGTGGTGCCGCAGATGAATTCACCCGAATGTTTGAATACATTATGACTGCACGCCAAGCGACCATACGTGGATTCATCTTTGCTGAAGCACTCGAACGAAATCTCATCCGGATGAACGGTAATCACAGGATCGAGAATGATCCAGGCAACCCGATCCGAGTGGTAGATTTTATCGAAATATTTCTTTTGAGCCGTCTGGAATGGCTCCATCGTTTTCACGCGCTCGCGATTCATGCGATCAATCTCCTGCCGCAATTCACCCAGCCTCTGGCTGGCGTTACCAAGTTCCGCCATCGCTTCGGCGAGCATCGCCTGTTCCTGCGTCGCCAACCAATCCTGATACTGCGTTTGGTCTTTTGGCTGAAAGCGGAGATCTGAAATCACCACATCATGCAGCGCGGAAATCGCCTCACGAAACGGCAAGTGCTTTGACAACAAGCCACGAAAATGCACCGGGCTGCGCAAGGTGTCCGGCGCAAAGGTCATCGTGGTTTCACGGGATGACCCCAGAACCTGCGACTGACCGTAATATCGATATTGAAAGAGCATGACTTAGTGACGTGTGGGGGATTCCCATGAGCGACGGACGGGGACTTCCTTCACTTGGAGCGGCGAAGGAATGCGTGGCCACAACTGATGGATTTCTTGCAGGATTTTGATGATGGCGGCTTTTTCTTCGATCGCGACGGTAAGCGACTGCCGCGCAAGAATCGGCATGAACCACGCCGCCGTTTCCTCGTTCCGTGCAACTTCATGACGTATCATGAGCAATACGCGCTGCTTGACGACCCGGCCCTTGTTCACGCGCGATAACACCGAGAGAAAAAACCATTCCATCGCCTGGATGCGTGAGAGATTCCCGGCAGCAAAGCGTTCCAGATAGTTGCTGGCAAACAACTGCAAATGACTCGATGGATGTTGGGATAATTTTTGCAGATAGATTTCTCCGTCTTTCTCCTGGAAATAACGGGTAATCATTTTTTTGCCGAAGTCCTGCACGTCTGGGCGGATGCTGTCGCACAAACTCACTAACAGATCAGGAGTCCACTCCGCTTCGGAAAAATGCTCCGTGAAATATCCGCGAGCGAATTCGCGACTATCGTCCCATTCACTGTCCAACAATCGGAGGCACGCCTCGCGCTCGATTTTCACCCGAGCCACCTGCTGGCGCATGGTTTCCCAGACAAACTCGCGCACTTCACGCGTTTCTGCGGAACCCTTCTTGATGATGAGTTCCATGCTCACCTCACGCAGATCGGTGTGTTGCTTCAGGAAATACAGGCCTAACAACTGACTCTGCCGGTAAGGCGTGTCGAGCATGCGCAACCGGTGACCAAGCTCAATCAATTCCAGATAGGACCGCAAGGGTCCGACCAGGATTTGGAAGATGTCCTCGTGGATGCCCGGATGATCCTCCGCACGCAGCAAACGAGGATACAAGCGCACAACAATGATTTCCGCAAATGCGGCATCTTTCTCCGCCAAACGCTGCACCAACGGAGCCACGCCTTGGCGAACTTCAGGCAATGGCGACAAGCAATAATCCGCAATTGTGGCAGCATGCTCCACCAATTGCTCATCGCTCATCCGGTTCCACAACTTCATGCCCTCCGCACGCACTTCGGCATGTGGTGAATGACTCAGTGCTTGCAGCAATGTCTCGCTGATTTGTGCAGTCGGTTTCACCAACAAAATCCGCGAACCCAGCAATGGCAGGGCCGGCAGCACATGTTCTAACATTCGGGCGACATCGGCATCATCGACCTCAGCGAAACAGTCGCCACAGACCATGCACAAGGTCTCCACCGCTGCGGCCGCATTCACTTCCTGTCCCACTTTCCATTCCAGCAGTTGAGCGATGGCAAGCTGCATGAAAGCGCTGCGCTGCTCCTTGCTGAGAGCACTTGGCAACCACTGCTGCAAGCACTGCTGAATCTGTGGATGCGGTGACAGCAATAACGGCAAAGTGACATCTTCCAGTCGCGCCAAACATTCGGCATGCGTGGAGAGGAGATGCAATCCCAGCAAGCGCGCCTCTTCGAGTTCACAGCGGCAAAGACTTACCAGCAAGCTCGACTGCGGCGATTGTGGATCGATCCAAAGCCTTGCTAGCGATAATCCCAATGCCTGATTCTCCTGACAGCGACTGGTGAGCAATTGGCCCGCGAAATCAGGATCCATGGTTTGCTGGAATGATGGATTGGCCGACCAGACCTTGCGGGCAAATGCCAACACCCGCGCGCAGGCACTTGCCGTCAGCAAATGCTTGATGGCATCGGGCGCTTGATCCCAAAAAGCCGGTTGCAATTCCTCGCGTTCGGCCGGTGCCGCACCTCCCGGGAGATAAGGATCTTTGCAATGCCAGGCTCGTGTGCCCGGCACATAACGTGAGCTGTTTTGATAGAGCAACACATTCAAGCCCAGCCAATTCGCATTGTCATCATAATGCGTGATGACTGGCTGATAGCTGCGCCCCACCTGAATGTAACGGCTTACCTGCGTCGGCTTGGGCAGATCCGCATCGTCGTAAGCTAGCAGCACACCCACGGCCAAGGTCATGAAAACAGCGAGATCACCGTCTTTTGCCGCCTGGAGAAACAGGCGGCGTTGACGACGTGCGAAGTAGCGCATGCTGCGCGCCGATAAAGGCACTGCGGCGGAAATAGGCCCGATTGCCTTTTCAAAACGCCGCGCACACAGGCCATACATTTCACCATCCACGCGCAGTTCGGCGGCCTTGTAAATGGCACGAATCGACTTCCTCCAGGGCTTGGCCAGCGGCACATGTTGCAGAATCCACCAAGCGAGTTCCCGCGCCTTGGGTTCGATCACTCCATACAAATACAAATGATACAATGTCTCATCATCCGTTTGCAGCTTGTGATTTCTCACAATCGCCACAGCACGCTCGTTCATCTGACTGTCATCAAGTTCAGCCAACCAATCATCAGGAATCACCAAGCCTAGCTTTTGCCAGAAATCCGGTTTTTTCTCATCAGGCAAACAAAGCAAAAAGGCCTCCGTGGCAATCCTTCGCACGGCCGGAGAGCTGGCGTTCATCAGTTGACTGAGTCTGGGGAGGGCGTCTTCCGTGCCCATGCGGCCCAGGCTCCACGCCAGCGAATACTCGTCAAAAAAATCAAGGTCTGGCAGTTTCGTCAGCGTCTTGAGCGACTCTGACATGTTCAACTGCCCCGCACGCCAGATCAGACGACTCAGTTTACGGGATTCCTCCAATTCGTCGCGCAGAGCGGCCTGCAAGTGCTTTTGAATGCCTTTACGCGCCTGAGGATTGAGGGATTTCGGTGTGGATTTTTTTGCCGGGATCGGCATCTCCGCCTCTGCCACCGTGCCCTGAACCCAGTAGCCCTTGCGCAGCTTTTCATTGACCAGATTTTGATAAATGGAACGCGCTCGCTCCAGTGGCTCGGGAAAAACCGTTTTTGTTCCCTCTTGCAAACGAGCACCGCGTCTGCCGTAACGGAAATTCACCAAGAATTCACCGCTCCCGGCTTCACACAAATCGACTTCATAAACTTTGTCTGAAGTGTCATCGCGATATTCCAAAAATGTCTGCTCGATCAAGCGCACGTCAGCATAGCAGGACAAATTGCTCATCAATGCAAGAGGAAAAGGGTAAGGAAGCCGCGAGGGCGCATCACGAGCGAAATCAGCGCTGCAGGGATTCCATTCCTCCATTGTCCAAACATCCCCAAAAACCCCGAGCACGTCGTAATCCGAAGGCTCCAACGCAAGTCCACACCGCGTAGCGTTACCAAAAGAGGCGAAAGGTCGTTAGGGCGAGATCTGGTTTTTCCCTGACACCGAAACGTGAAAATCTAACATGAAATGAAAATTGCATCATTCAAAAATCCCATGCTTGACCTCATTCACTCTTTTTGCTTTATCAAATAAACAAAAAATCAATGGTATGAAAATTCACAGATCATCCGTCTCATGTTTGACTGCTTTGGTGATCGGTCATTTTTCGTCACTTTCATGCTTGGCGGACGAGGCTGAACAGGCGCCAGCCGCTAAAAATAAGGCCGTGGAATCATTGGTCATGAAAAAGCTGAATGAGATCATCATTCCCTTGATCGATTGTGAAGATGTGAGCCTGGAGG
>ERZ1066127.71-NODE-71-length-69648-cov-14.220798_pt1 | contig 69648 bp, 35 predicted proteins | sample MGYA00382774_ERZ1066127 | MGnify/ENA primary metagenome ERZ1066127 (study PRJEB33369, sample SAMEA5778357) | biofilm metagenome | biome: Industrial cooling water; feature: Water cooling tower basin; material: Biofilm | place: United Arab Emirates | collected...
GTACTTCCTCTCCCTTTGGGAGAGGATTGAGGTGAGGGGAAAGGGTTTTCAAACAGACTCTTAGGCTTGATTAGGTGTAGGAACAATCAACAAGACATCTTGGGTATATTTGAGTAATTCAGAACGGGTTGTAAACCCTGTTTTCTGATAAATGGTGCTTAGCGTATTGCGAACAGTTCCTTCGGAAATATTCAATGTGAGAGAAATTTCATGATTGGATGAAGTGATATTTTTGAGAATATTAATTTCCGTTGGTGTAAAGCTATACCGCAGTAAATCATCCGCCGCACGATAGAAGCGTTCTCCCAAAAGCGGACTAACCCATATTCCCATGGCAATATCCCATTCGAGAGCATGACGAATTACCTGCGGATTATCTTCTTTTAACATACAACCGTTAGCACCGGCATCAATTGCTAATTTTGCCATATTTGCCATGGCTGTTAGTGCAAATATAGCAATGCTTGGCATCATTGTGCGAATTTGCCGAATAATATCTAATCCACTCATGTCATGGAGCATCATATCCTGAAAAAGTACATCGGGCTGCAACGATTCTACTAATTCCAGAGTCTGCTTTCCCGTAGAAGCCACACCAAGAACTTCGGCTTGACCTGTTTGCTCTAACCAAAGTTTAACCATTAAGGCAAACATAGAATGATCTTCCGAAATTACAACTGTTTTTTTCATCAAAAATGTTAAGTATCGTGGTGAAAAATTTGGCAATCTCATGCCAATCAATTCTTTACTTTATGACATCAAAGCGCTGCAAGTATATTTCTTTATCAGCACGCAACCGTACAAAATATGCACCGCTCGGAAGCGTACGAATACTTGCTGACAGTGGATATTCTCCTTGATCGTGCGGTGTTTCTGCAATAAGTGTTTGCACAACCTCACCCTTGAGATTAAGAATATCCAGTGCAACCAATGTTCCGCGCTCGAATAAACGATAAGTAATACCGATAGATTCAATCGCAGGATTCGGATGAATAAGCGCCAATGTTGCATTTGTCGCAAAGAGTGTGTTATTTCCTGTAATCAAACGTATTCCACCAGCTTGAGAAACGCGTGTCCTGAATGTCGAACTCACACCGTTACGTGGCTCTTCCACAAATACTTTCCGTTCCCATTCTGCACGAAGTGAATCGACCGTATTGCCCCACTGTGTGTCAATCACTTCCAGTTTAGAAACCGTTCTGCTACCGGCAACAGCCCTAAAAGGAATCGAAGCGAGCAAACGAGAACGCCCTTCCCATGTGGTAGTCAGCACAACAACACTAGCAGAATCAACCGTTCCACGCTGCAAACGCGCGCCATTGGCATTGCCGTCTGGAATAAGAACTTGCCTATCAAACCGTACAGTAAGGCGGATATTAGGCTGCGCGGCGTTTAAGATATTCTGTGCCAATTGCGGTGAATACTCTGTTAATTGTAGCTCGACATTTACAGCCGCCCCCGGCACTGCCGATTCAGGATTGGCAACAGCAATAATCGAGACCGCAGCGTCGTCCGGACGCTCTAATCGAGCAAAAGCACGTACATCTGTTTGACGCAACTCGCCGTTTTCCTCCATTTCCAAAACCGCAATTTTCAAGCCTCTTGTTGTCGTCTGACAACGAATCGGGATAAACGCGACACCTCCGGAATCTATGCTTAAAGAATCTATGCGTCCGGCGAGGCTAAAAATATTCTCTGCGAACCCGCGAGGAACAATGATACGTGGATTTCTGACGACAACTCGCTGCTGACTACGATTCACAATGCGCATACTTTGAATATATGCACGACCGATCCTTACGGTGTCAAAATTCAATGACTCAATTGCTAAGGCAGACCCCCTTCCAACAAGTGCCCGCTCTATTGTTACTGTTCTTGCCCCTTGCCCCCGTACATCGGAATAACGAACGAGAACATTTGCCCGCATTGTATCCAAGCGGTCCGGCTTAAAAAGAACATCGAATGTCGCCGCAGCATCTTTTTGAAGGACAAGGCTGCGGAGACTCAGTGAAAATACTCGTGCCATACCGCTTTCAACTTGTGCAGATTCAAGCGTTACAGCATCATCGGAGATATTCACAACCGTACCCGTCGCACGAGCACTGTCACCAATAGTTACCCGTCCCAAATTGACACTACTAAAAGCAAGATCTTGTCCGAAAGGAACAATCCGAAATGAAAGTGTGTCCGACCATGCTGAAGCAACATCAGGAAGACTTGTTGCAGCGCGGACAGACCAAAAATACTGTACTCCACGCTCTAGGATCAAACCACGATTCATAGCATTACCGGAAGCACTGCCCCATGCAAGCACAACGCTATCACCTTGTTCTTGCTGTCCGACAATAACACTTTGGACATCTTGACGCAAAGCTGCATCACGGGCAAGAATAACCGTGTACGAATCTGCCAGCGGCACTTTGGACCACCGCAAAAGCGGTCGTGGGGCGATATTCGATGAAGCATTGGACGGAAATTGTAATTGTGGTGCTAACAAAGCCTGTGTTGCACCCGTTAACGACACACGAATTGCTTGGGAAACAAGTGTTATATTGGGAACAAGACTATTACTTGCACGGCAAATATACGAACCAACTTCCTGAGCAGTCATACCGGGAATAACGAGGGTAGCTCCGGTTGCACCGCGCACATTTACGCCGTTACGTAGCCATTGATAGCGTGTCAAGGCTCCGCCTATGCCGGAAGAAAGTCGGATTTGTTCACCAAGCACGGCTTCAATATTATCTGAACCTTTGGTACTGTCTTGCCCTACGGCAGAGAAAAACTTCACTGTTGCTATGGATTCCAAAGAACTAAATTCCAAGCGATTTGAATCCACCAAAGCGGTGTCTAAACGCCGAGCCGTTGAAAGATTGGGAATCCGCGTAATGCGGTTATGAGCGATATTCAGAACTTGCAATCCCGATGCTCTTCCAAAACTTTCCGGTAGTGGACCCGACAAACGATTGTTATTAATCACAAATTCACGAAGATTCCCGGCAAAAAAATCAGGAATTTCTCCCGTTAAACGGTTATGAGATAAACGCACAACGCTAATTCCCTGCCAATTCCGAATAGATGACGGCAAGACACCTGTCAGTCCTGCATTTTCAGCACGAAGTTCACGTAAAAGTGGAATTTGACCCCATTCTTCGGGAATCCCGCCAGAAAACTCGTTATTACTTACGTCAATCACTTGAATCGTCGGTGTGCGGGTCAGACGGAGTGCAGACTTTTGTTGGACACGAATACCACCTGTTCCGAGCTCTGCCGGCAATACACCGTTCAAGCGGTTATTGCTCACCCGTAATTCTGTCAAACTAACCATTTTTCCCAATTGCCAAGGTAATAAAGACGTAAAGAGATTATGGCTCAAATTCAAGTGTTCAATGCGGTCTAAATCTGCGATACAAACGGGGATTTCTCCGCTGAGATTATTCCGACTAACATCCATAAAACGCAGATTGTTGTACGAACAAAATACGCCCGCGGGTAATGTACCGCTAAAGCGATTATTGCTGAGATTGATACGCTCTAGTTTCGTCAGCGCAGCCAAGGGTTGTGGAATTTGACCTTCGAGAAAATTATTTGATAAATCCAATTCTCGTAACTCGCTCAATGTCGAAATAATAGGCGGAATTTGACCACGCAATCCTGCTCCGGGCAACCGAAGAACCGTAATGCGATTATTCACCGCTTGTGTTTCAATTTTACTCGGATCACCACCCAAAAGCGCCACCAGCGTATTTGCGGCGTTCAAATCACTCTCCAAAGACGATGGAAATGCAAACAACGCCCTTGAATTCACTGCACCGAAGGGCGTTTGAAGAGTGATTGCACCTTGCGCACGCTGTGTAGGAGTAGTACTGAGGACAGCGGTAATTCTTGTCGGCGAATTGATAACAAAACTTGCAACAGGAATACCGTTTACACTCACATCACGAACCGAATTAAAATTGATACCGGTAATGACAATTTCCGAACCGGGTGCTCCGCTCATTGGTGTAAAACTCGTAATCACGGGTTGTCCTTCGGCTATTGCTTGATTCACAATCATTGGAGCAATTGCTGTACCCCCACCTAAAGAGGTCACTTCTAACGGTCCTGATGCAGGAATCCGCACGCTGTCGGCAGTTGTTCTGAAAGGCATAATCACAATAGCTCGTGAACTATCAATAATACGGAATGTTGCATTGGTGCCGCCAATAGTAACGCTGGTTAGTAAATCCAGACCTGTTCCCGTTAACGTAACTTCTTCTCCCGGGTTAGCATCTACAGGCTGCACCGTCAATATACGCGGCAAGCCAATGACTAAAAATGCGTTATTGACAATGACTCTATTGTAAGCAGCAATAATATCCATGCTGGTTGCAGCAGAAGAGAGCGTTGCGTTCGTACCGTTCAATAATCCACTTTGTGGAATTATAAGCATCAGTGCGCCGGAGGACGATAAACTCCAACTTGCCGTCGTTGAAGCGATACTTGTTGTTAAACGGATTTCCTGAATTAATTCTAAATTCGCCCCTGTAATTCTGACTCTACCTCCAAGCGTTGTCGTTCGGTCGAGAATACCAATAATTGCGGTTTGCGGCAAGGGTCCGACAGTGTTTCCATTATTGAAAAATTCGGAGTATGCAAAGAGCGTTGCACTTGTTGCTGTGCCGCTTCCCGTCACAACTGTTATCGGCATAGTGCTGGCACTTGCAGTTGCACGTGCAGGAACGGTAAGGGTAATTCTTGTAGGAGAATTAACGGTGAACAGTGCTGTTGAAGAGCCAACACGAACAAAACGAACACCAATAAAATTTTGTCCGAAAAGCGTGATTGTTTGCCCTGTTGAAGCACTCTGCGGCGAAATACTACTAATTTGCGGGGGCGGTACAAGGACAAGAGCGTTAGTAGAAACGGCAGTCCCGCCAAACGTTGCTATGGTAACGATTGTATTCGCTGCGTTCAAAGGTACAGTGGTTGAAATACTCAAGCCGTCTTGACTAACGATAAAACGATTGGGTGGAATTTCTGCACCACCGATACTGATAAATCCTGTCCCGCCAAAATTCACGCCGTTGATAGTGATAGGTGCGCCTAAACCGGCAGGATTTGGCAGGATATTGGTAATCATCGGAGCAGGTACAAACGTAAAAATAGAATCACTTGCGGCGCCACCATTGGGTGAGCCAATTTGCACCGGTCCTGTTCCTGCAGCACCAACCGTTAGTGTAATGGTTGTTGAATTGACAACCGTAAATTGCTGAACAGAAAATCCACCTACAGCAACAGCATTCACTCCGGATAAATTAACACCGGAAATAGTCATTGTGGTTTGTTCGCCACCAATTCGGGGCGAAAAGCCTGTAATTCGCGGGCTTCCCATAACAGGAATTGCTGAAGAGAAAAAACGTTCACTCGTTATCTGAGCCGATTGTCCAAGTAAGGATGTTCCCTGTGCTATAGGCGTAAGAGCGCTCGCAAGCAGAGAATAAGCACCGGTTTTTGTTGAACTCGAAACAAACGTGTGATTTGGAGTAAAGGGTGAGATAAGCCTCATTACACCTACTTCAGCCCCAATAAATGAACCACTGACAGGCTGCACACGCCAATGCTCGGAAGAGCTTAGTGCGCCATTCACACCAAAAGCAACCACGCCACCCGAACCAACATTAAAGGCTTCGGCAGCAACAAGTGGGCTAACAGAACCCGTTGTCGCGTTTAGCAACGTCAGTGGAAGATATTGTCCCCCCTTACCAAGAGGATAAAAATGTGAACGAGCGTTCATCGGCGTAAGATTGGGCGGTAACGCCCTCAGGAGCGTACCGCTCACAAACGATGAAAAAGACCCTCCTGTCAGCGAAGTATCGTGAGGATTTGTGATAATGAGTGCCTTACCCGAAGCAGGAACAATGACACCATTAAGTAACGAAAGACTCGATCGGATAAAAAGCGAATCACCCAGTCTGAGCGTAGCACTTGGACGCTGCATTGAGAGCCATCCGATTTCATTTGTTGTAAAATTTATTCCATTGGAGTCAGTAATGGAACCTGTACCAGCAATAGTCAAACTATGAGTAGCATTGGTTTTGAACGAGGAGGGATTGAAAGAAATTGCGCCTTCCAAACGCAAACGAACAGAATCTTTGCCAAAATCCAACGTTGAGTTTTGAAGTGCTAATCCGCCTTGTATTGTAAAGTTTTTATACGATACTGTTGAGTCTAAGCGTATTGTTCCATTTATCACACGGACTGAACCCATCATCATAATATCGTTCGCAGACAGATCGCGCCCGAATTCATTCAACGTAGTAATCCTATTGGGATTTGGAGAATCATAGACAAGCTCTGCTGTCGGGTCCAAATAATTGATACGGCTCGGAACAACCACTTTTGCGGAATCCACCAAGACAAGCTGTCCTCCGGCAGCTATACGAAAAACGGTATTTGCTGTAAGTGTCCGCCCATCACGAACAGTAATTTTTCCTCCCCCGTTAATAAGGAGATTTACCGTTCCGAATACGGCATTATTAGCGAAAAGTGCATCTTTGCCGCTTGGAACAATAAACGTCGTTCCGGGGCTGATAAAATCAATAGCCGGAGCGCCTGCACCGGCTATGTCAGAATTCCACGAGCCGGGTAATTCTGCCGGACCAGAAAAATAGTAAAATACATTTGGTAATGAGCCAATAGAATAAAATCCTGAACTATTGGCATCAGGTGTAACGCTCGTGACCGTACCACCACCAACTGATCCCCCAAAACCAGAATACATACCTGTTTGCGTCGAAGAACGCCCGACTACTCCTGCTGCCTGAATCATTGGTGTTGTGCGTCCCAATCGAATTCGCGTATTAGTAAAACTTGTTGCGGCAATTTGTGTAGTCTGCCAATACTCCGTCGTACTAATGCTTGAAAATAACGGACCGCTCATTCCCCCTGAACCCGGCACCATTGCTTCAACTTGTAATTCAATATTATTCGCCGTTATATCAATGTAGGAGAATGGAAGATAATTTCCGGATTTACCAACAGGAAAGAGAAAAGTATTCGGAGGTGTAATAGCTCCAGCCCCCAGCCTCCAGCGTAATTTGCCGTCAATATATGTCCCTAGACCGCCCATTGCCGTCAATGTATTAAGAACAGAAACATAATTTGCTCCTCCGGCTGTTTGAATAATACCGTTTGTCAATTGAAGGTTATTAGTAATCAAATTGCCCGCAGCTAGAAGAAGCGTTTGTCCAGCTCGGTTTAATTCAAATGTGCCATATCCGGGTGAAACATTGTTAAATGTTCCAGCAAGTGTACCCGCACCAAGAATACGAATTGCTCCGGCATTTGCAGCTGAATTGAAGCCACCGCCACCGAACGTCGCATTGCCGTTGAGAATAAAACTGCTGCTGCCCACAGCAATATTTCCTGAAGGATTCGCAAAAGCTCCATTACAGGTAAAAACGCCTGTATTACTGAGTTGCACAGAACCACCGAGTAGCGTAAAACTTCCACCGGCACCGACAGTTAAACCGCCGGCAGCAGCAAGAATCAATGTTCCGACATCCCATCGGGTTTCTCCATTCAAAGCAATTACCGCAGCACTATTGCTTACAAGGTTTCCGGCAGTATTAGTAAAAGCACCATTCATGGTAAAACTACCATTGGCGGCTGTGAAAAGATTAGTACCATTTTTTACCGTATTACCGTTAGCAATCAACTGCGCGGTATTATCAACCGTAAGATTACCTGCCGTAAGAAGAGTACCGCCATTTACCGTTATAATATAGCCGTTATCGATGACAACATCGCCAGCACCCGATTTTTCAAATGCTCCGGCAATCGTTTTGCTGGAGTTAAACGATAATTGTGTTCCGCCACCCGCCGGACGACTAACAAGCAAACGCCCGTTAAATATCGCGGGCATCTCACGGGCTGTTGTTGTTCGCGGCAATGCTACCGGACCGGCATATTCGAGCGTAGCAGTTGTAGCAGCATACGTAACATCATTGGTAGAGCCACCAAGAACCGCACCAGAACCAATCAAACGAAGAGTTCCGTTAGCCTGCACGGAAAGCGTACCATCATTTGTTATTGACTGTCCATTCCCAACTTCTAATATAGAACCGTTGTTAATTTGGAATGTTGAACCATTGTTAATAGTAAGTGGCGCAGACGTTGTTGCAATTGCAGTTGGAGCAGGTGCAGCACCAATAAGATACGTTGCACCGGACAGCCCTAGTGCTGCGGGATTTGCACCAATTCCATTAAGCTGCCAATTACCAACAAGGCTTGCATTACCACTTGCTTGGGTAAAATGAAACGTTGCTGGAACAATAGCAAAACTCGCGCTATTGGTGGTCGTTAAAACACCCGAAGATTCATTAAGCACGCCATTAACAAAAGTAGAATTAAAAGTCAATCCGGTAAAGGTTGCGACTCCCGACGTTGATGGTACAATAACCGGCGAACTTATCAAGCGCGGATGCGCAATGTTGAAGGGAGTATTATAGTCTAAGTCGATATTATTATTTGCATCAACTGCATAAATAGTTATTGGTGCGGTCATTGGCACACCAACGGGAGTAGAGGCAGGAGGTTGAGCAATATAGGATGATTGATTAGCAATAACAACAATGCGATTGTCATTGCCTACGTTTGTGCTGGAAATGGAGGGAAATGGAACAAGGCTTTTCTGTGTGCTCACAGCGCTTGCAGCCATCGTTACATTTGCTGCGTTAATAGTAAAAGAAAACTGTCGATTATCCATCGGCGGTGTTAGAGGCGTCGTACGAAAACGCGCGCGAATGGTAATGTCAGTAAAACTATTATCGAGAGCAATCAAATTTGCCGCAACGGCAGGGCTGGAAAACGTTACTAAGCCTGAACCAGAGACTGGTTGTGTTTCGATAAGTCCGGTGCCATTATAAAGTGCAATTTCTTGTAATACACCGCCCGGATCAGTAACATTCACTCCAATCGAAGTAATTTGTGTAGGCTTATTATCAATATCACCCTGAGAAGGAATAGTACCATAATCCCGAATACGAAAACTCCATACAGCGGGATGTGTACCACTAATAGCGCCTGTATAGCTTGCATATGGTATATTTGCTTGATACGTAAATCCGGGTGTTGCGATAATATCAGCTTCATTACATCCACCGGAAGGCGGAATCGGATCAATAACTTGTATCACTGCAACTGCATACGTTTGATCATTGCCGAAGGAGATAGGATGAGGATTACAATAATAATGCAGAGACCAATTTTGCGTAATGTAGTAAATACCGGGTTTACTTGGCGCATTAAAGCTAAACGAAGGCTGTGAGCCGGAAGAACCATTAAACACACCTGAACCAATACACTTTGTAAAGCCCGTACCGGCGGGATTATTACCATCTCCGGCAAAACCACTTCCGGCTCCAATCCCAACATACATCTGTACAACACACCCAGGGCAATACACACCACCGGGCCAAGACATATTCCAATCAAAACTTAAATTTATGGGAGTATTAGGAGCAACGTTTGTCAAAGAATTTACCCCAAGAACAGGGGCAGCAGGCGCAAGAGCCATCGCCACATTACTAAAATTCATATTCCTTCCGCCAATCCCCAACACCGGTAAGGCAGGTGGAGTTGTCGGAACAGTACAACCCCAGTAAACAGGAGTAGTCGTTACATTAAAGGGTGCGCTCACGCCTGTCAGAGCACCAAGTGTAGCAGTTAAAGTATTCCCAACGGTCGTTGAAGCTATTTGCAATGCGTTAAACGTTCCGACACCAACTCCCGCTGTTAAAACAACTGAGCCACCCGCAGAGACAGGCATCGGTGCTCCCGTAATTGTCATTGTACCGACAACATCCAAATCAAGATTGTTATTGACATCCACCGCTCGAACATCAACGGCAGGCGAGAAATTGGTATTGATTACTTGATTCCCTATGGCATTGGGAAATGTAAGTTGAGTAGCGACAACGCTTATCCTATTATTATTTCCTGCAATCGAACTAGCAAGAGGTACAAATGCAGAAAAACCTGATCCTACGCCGCTTGCGACAGCACTGTTAATAGTAAAACCAATCGATGAATTATCGGTCACATTATCGTTGAATGTAACGCGCAAAGAAAGGCGTTTGTTGGAGTTATTTGCTACAATAACCGAAAGTCCGGTAAAATTCAGCACACCATTGACGGCAGGAATTTCTGCCAGTTCTATTGCTCCATCGTACAATGCTATTCTGCGGAGATTACCTCCCACATCGTTTAAGGTGAAGGCAATACTCGTTACTGTTGTTGCAAACGAATCTCCCCCCAAATCTCGTACATCAAATTCAAAAAGCGATACGGATGTTGCCGTTACGTTATTACCCAAGTTTGCTGCTGCATTAAAAAGAGTTATATCTATCGGTGCATTATAAACATATGCGGGCGTAGCAGCAACAATGTCACTTGTATTGACAGGTCCTGTACCAAGGACAAAATGTGTAAGTGTCGGGTTAATACTAATAGCTGGAGTAATAGTTGATGTTCCACCAGCACTGGATACCGGAATATCTGAATACGCACCACTCGCATTTACTCCTGCATAAGAACCAACTTTTGTCGTTGCTGTGATACTGGGATGATTCAATGTCAGTGTCATATTGGCACTCGGAGTCGCACCTGCATACCAATACGCCGGAGATGTTGCCGAGCCGACAAACGGTGCATTATCACTTGTTCCTGTGGGAGAAACATTGGCATAGCCCAAACTAATATCCGTCGTAATGGACGGCATTCCCGTGGCAACAAGCCGATAGACACCGCCTGAGCCGAGATGCCAATTTGCAGCCGTATTCAGAGTGCGGGTTATTTTTGCATCGTTACCATTAGCCGATGGCGTTGTTTCAATATATGAAGCCGCGCCACCACCGATATAGCCAACTCCTGCTCGTAATTGTAAATGTCCTCCAGCAGGAATTTTCCAAATACCATTTATCATTGTAAAGGTAGAACTGGCAACGTTCATATCCACCAACGCTGCAGGTGCTTGTACGCCACCGGAATTATTTAAAAGAATCGAACCACCAAAAGGAGAAGGTAGTTCTAATCCGGTTACAGCTTTCAGTATTGTGCCGGCATACTCAAGTGTTGACGAAGCAGCACTATATGTAACCGCACCGGGACCAGCAATTGTGCTGTTTTCTTGTATTCTCAGCCTACCATTTGCTCCTACAGAAATGTTTCCCGACAGTGTGTGATTTAGTGAAACTCCCACGGGAGCAGTTTGAAGAACCCCCTGCGTAATTACTGAATTTGACGTGATAATTTTTCCATTTTGTAGAATCACTGTGTTTGTTGCAACGGCTCGATTGACTTCAAATCGGGCGATACTTGCCGGGCTACTGGGAAATTCAAGACCTGTTGTAAAACTCGGATTTGTTCCTGTATAACGTAATGTTCCGGTTCCAGTATAGCTTGGTGAATTTGTACTTGCGGCATTATAAACACCCGTTCCGTCTAAAGTCAAGATACCATCAATGTTGAGATTGGTGCTATTATTGGTCAAATTCCCTGCACCCGTTATACGAAGTTCTCCCGCCGGAGCTTGGACATTCAGCGTAGCAGTATTAGCGATAGTGTTTACCGCATTGGCAAGCGTCAAAACGTTAGGGCTCGAAACGGTTAATGTTGGTGCGCCAGGCATTGCGCTCATCGTCAAACTTCCGTTAATCTGTGTTGTAGCGCCCAGTGTTATGTTTGCTCCGTTGGCAATCAGGAGATTACCATTCATCGTCGGCGAAGGAAGTTCTGGTCCTGTTGTTACCGCCCCAACGTAATATGAGAGCGTACCGCGCGGAGCAGTTGCGGAATAGGTAGGCGTTCCCATCCACGTATTTGCTCCGAAAATTTGGACTTCTCCACCCGGCTGCACAGTCAAATTTGCACCGCCGCTTACAGTGGCATTATTACCTGCTTGAAAAACAGCACCACTTTGAACTTGGCTTCCTGCACCAAGCGTGAGATTTCCCCCAGCAGTAGTAACAGTACAATATCCAGACTGTACGTTCATTGGTCCGGTCATTGTCTTTGTTGAAGTGATAAAAACAGTTGCGTTGGCAGCTTTCAAAATATTGACGGTTCCTGCCATCGGGCTTGGAAATTCGGGTCCTGCTTCCCAGACCATAGATGAGGTACCGCCGGTGTAATTTAATTTAGCATTTACTCCTGCGAAAGTAAAAGCTCCTGTACCCGTTATGAGGAAATTAGGATTATTGTCGCCCTCGCATTCTAGCGTCCCCCCCGCTCCGATGTTAGAAACGAAAACAGTTCCGTTATTTTGTAGTCCTGTTGTGCTCCGTACTTTTAATGTTGTCCCCGCATTTATCGCAACTGATCCCGTGGCAGCTATGCTATTTGCTCCCGCACCTGTATTAAAAACAGTTCCCGCAACACTAAGTGCGAGTGTTCCTACTTGTACATTCAATGCTCCAGCATTAAGAAAAACCGACGTAGCAAAGGTAAATGTTTGTCCTGCACGATTCATGGTAAAAAATTGAAGATTCAATGGCGGTGTTAATGCACCCAATGAACCTGTAATCGTTCCTGCACCATTAATGGTTAGTTTTGAAGCAACATTACTAAAATTTACCAATGTTGGATTTTGGAGCGCTATATCCCCCTGCAAAATAAGATCGGTTGTGGCATCCATCGTCAGAAATCCACTTCCGGCTGCACAAGTAAAATTGCCCTGTATTGTTCTGGTACCACCATTAAGGATAAGATTATTTGACGCATTATACAGAATTGAACCGGGCATTATTGCCGGAACAAGATGGTTTGTACCCACAGTACCCAATACGGCACTACTCATACCACTTGTTACAAACTCCAATAGAGAAGTTGTACCAGCATATATAATTGATTGAGTTGCAGGCGTAGAACTTGACGCCGTTGCCTGCCCCTGCACTTGAATTTTTCCTGTCGCGGCAACATTCACCAACGACGTCATCGCTCCTGCTCGTAAATCCATTGTTTCTTGAATTCTCAGCGTACCATTGACGGTAATTCCGCCTTCATGCTGAAAGACAGGAAAAATTCCCGCAGGATTTGCAATAAAGACCGAACCAAGATCGATAATCATATTTCCGATGACCCGATGTGTTGCAGCAGCAGGGATATTGATGGTAACACCGCCAATAGAAGTATTTGCTATTTGAACGTCACCGATCATTGGATTTGGAAACTCCACACCGACAGTTTTTGCAACTGCTCCCCAGTAGTAGAGTTTTGTTCCAGCGATGTACACAGGACTTGTACCGGTTATAGCAGCATTACCGTCAATGTGAATTTGACCGTTTGGTGCATTAGTAACGTTTATCACACCACCATTAGCAAGAGTCACTCCGGCATTTATTCTCAAATTCGCATTCGCTAATAATGTACCATTTGCAGCTATGGTACTATTTGCAGCGAGCGTTGTTGTAAAGCCGTTTAAGTCAAAAATTCCTTGCGTAATTGTTAATGCAGACACACCACTCCCCGCACCGAGTGTAATTGTCTCAGTGGCAAGTGATTTATTGATTTCAAGCATTCCATTCATTGGTGAAGGAAGTTCTATACTTGTGGTAGCACGGCTTCCACTGCCCGAATAAATCAAGCGACTTCCAACGTTATACTGCAAGGCAGTTCCTGTTACTGCAGCATTACCGACAAGGTCAAGAATGCCTGTGATGCGAATTTTTGACGGCAGCGCTCCAGCACTGGCAATATTCGCAAGATTGGCAATACGAAGAGTTGCTCCGGATTGAATATCAAGTACAGAATTACCGCCAAAGAGTGTTCCCGTGCCAACAATAAGGAGTGTTTGCCCCGACGGAACAGAAAGAGTTTGAAGGTAAGCAGAAGCTGTAATAAAGCCAACTCCGGCTACAGGTAAATTTGTTACGGTAACACTGGGCGTTGGTGCACCAAAAATTGCTTCGTCCGCAGCACCCGGAAATGTACCAGCGTTTACAGCACTACCATGCCCCGTAGTACTCCAATTTGCCGTGTTTTGCCAGTCTGTATTTGGAGCAGCTGTCCGCCAGTAGTATGGCACAGCAAATATTTGCTGGCTTAGTATAAGCAAGAACAGAAAAATAATAAGTGATATTCGGAGTACGAATGTGTGTAAATATTTTTTTCCGTAGAAGAGTTCCGAGCGCATAGCAATAACTCCAATAAAATCATTCAACATGCTGAGAATACGCGGTTTCCCTAATAAATTACTTAGAAGCATAGAATCGAAGATACAAAAAGTTTTACCTGCATAACGTATGCAAGTCATAATCAATTGAATTTACAAGACTTTTTCATACAAAACAAGAGAAATGGGGTGAAGAAACAAGAAACAGGGGCGAAATGCAAAAAGCCCTAAAACAATACGGTGTTTTAGGGCTTTACGGATTTATGCAAAAATTCATCCGAGAAACTCTTGAATTGCTATATTAGTTTCTGCGGGCTTCTCAAATGGCACAAAGTGTCCACACTTATCAAAAACTTTATACCTGGCATTCGGAATTTTATTTGCACTCTCTTCGGCAATGGTTTGCGGGCTTCCGCCGTGCATGAACCAATTGGGAATAAAGTTATCATTTGCTCCATAAATAATCAGCGTTGGCTGTTTCACAGCAGAGAGGCGCGGTGCCACAGGTGCATATCCCATTGCTAAAAATGACTGTACAACGGCTTTACAATACAAGTCATACCCTGAAGCATGTGCCCACAAAATACGGTCTCGTACCATAAAGAATGCTTCTTCCGGCATTCGATAAAAATTTGCCGCGTACCCTAAAAATACTCCGGCGGGAGAAGCATACTTAAAAAATGGTATCGGTAGTTGCACTAATGGTTTAATCAACATTCGTTCTAACTCGGTATAATATTCAAGTCCGGCAGCTGAGAGGAGAACAAGTTTGGAAATAAGTTTCGGATAACGCAGAGCTGCTAAAACGGCAATTTGTCCACCAAGGGAATGACCGCATAAAACAATGGATGAAAGATTGAGTTCATCGGCAAATTTTTTGATGATGGCAGCGTAAAAATCTAATGAGATTTCGTGTTGTTTAGAAGATTTTCCGTATCCTGGTAAATCAATCGCAATGCAGCGATAATGTTTCGCTAAACCAGGAATATTACGCTTCCATGCTTGAAGATAACTTGCTAACCCATGAAGAAAAATAATTGTCTCTTTCGGTTCTCCTTCTCCTTCATACACATCCACATAAGCTAAACGAACCCCGCCTTGAAGTTCAACATAATGCGTTGGATAACCGTAATCCATTGCAGAAAATTCGCAATTTGTTCCGGCAGCAACAGGTAAAAAGCCCGCAGGTAGGAAATATGAAGCCAAGACAGCGACTTGTTTATCAAGTTCTTTGGCAAAAGTATGGATGGTATCAAGCATAGACATAAATGAATATCATGGTGAAAGAAACAAATTTGCTTATACACAAACCATACCGTTAACATCCTTGATGATTATTACTTCAACGTAATCATTCAGCATGGTTATCCGTATTATCGGTCAAGAAAATCCCGTATAGTCTGATTAACAGCATCAGGATTATCCCATTGAGCCAAATGTCCACAACGATCAATCATCTGCACAATACATTTGCGAATTTTTGATTTGCCATACTCTGCAATGTCTTGCGGCTTTTGCATAACATGAAAAAATTGATTGGGAATGAGCTTATCGTTTTTACCAAAAATAAGCAACGTTGGTTGGCTCAATCCTTCCAGCATATCCCATGTTGGTAATTCAACCATACCGACAATACTGCGCGCAACAGCATGGCAATAGTCATCATAATCCGTAGCGCGGCGCATAACGATGCGGTCTCGTAGCATAAATTCCGCTTCGGACGGCATTTTGTAGAAAAGACGAACAAAGTCTGCTCGTAGTATATCATCGCTCTTTTCTTTCGTGACATTCTTGTTCACATTGTCGTAGAAAGCTTGACGCTCATTTTGTGTAAACGGTTCAATTCCCGTTGGCGAAATCAACATTAATTTTTTAAATCGGTTCGCATAGCGTAAAGCGAGATTGACAGCAACCTGTCCACCCATTGAATGCCCAACAAGATAAGCCTCTCGAACATTGATACCGTCTAAAAATCGCACTAATAAATCTGCGTAAAAAATAATGTTAATCGGTAGTTCACCTTTTTCCGAGCGCCCGTAACCCGGTAAATCTATGGCAATACAACGATAATCTTTGGACAGATCTTCAATAGTTTTATCCCAAATAGGAATGTATCCATTCAAACCATGAATGAAGATAAGTACTTCTTTATTCTTAGGGTCCCCTACATCAACATAAGCAAATTCTGTCCTCCCTTTGACACGAATTTTCTTGAGAGGATATTTATAAGGTTTCAACAGATTGCTGATGGTAGTACGAGGAAGTGTATCGAGTTCCCCTTGTGTTATACCTTGTGGTAAAGGGGTCGCACTTACGATAGGTTGCGAGTAAAGAGGAGAAACATACAAATTCACGAACAAAACGATGACACAAACCAATATTCCCCAATAATGTTTGTGATTTGATTGCCACCCCATCCGTATCTCTGGCGACAAAGATACTTGCGGTTTGGCAGGTAGCATACCAATCGTTATAACATACTGCTTAGCGATTGGAGTACCAAAACGAGAAGTAAAAACAACCATTCGACTCTGAATTGATGAACAAAAAAAACGCTGTACCAAGATTCCCCTCTTTTTCATCAAGAGCCTTTGCAATTACTCAATGGAAGACGAGAGGGCTTATAAATAAAGCAGACAAAGACAAGCAATATACTACTCTATTTTTTGCTGTACAACCCAAATAATAACGGCAGTCGGTGTTTATAGATTCTTTATCACCGTACTGCCGCTTATTTGAATCAGTCTTGATATTAAAACGTTTAATGCTCAATTTTACCACAAGATTATTTTTTCCTACGCCTAGAGCATTCTAAGAGACTGTTTGAAAACTCATGAATCGATGCTTTTTTGCCCTCATCCGCCGTCGTTACGATGGTACCTTCTCCCAGAGGGAGAAGGTAAAAAAACGGTTTCATATCTTGCTTCCTACCCCAAGCGCTTCGCTCGGAGAGGACTGAGGTGAGGGAAAAAATAGTTTTCAAACAGCCTCTAAGTATTAGTCTCTAGTCAAAAAATCAATAATTGTTTTGTCACGTTCTTCATGTTCGGCAAAAACAATGGTGTAATGGTTCGTATTCGATACTGTCAAAACAGTAGCATCCTTAATTTCACGCTTCATATTCATCATACCATCTTCGGTCAAGAACTCATCACCTGCTTCTCGGTTTTTACCCGGAGCACGAAGAATAAGCGTTGGAACTTCAATTTTATCGTATGGAAAATAGCGAGGGGGCCAAGCCTTCATAAGCAACCCAATCGGATCCATAAATGCGTTGGCGATAGCAACAAGTGGATCAATAGCGCCACCAAAGGATTGAAACTCTTGATCAAGGACATAGAGCGGGATATTGCACTTCCAGCGCCCATTAACCTCTTCGAGTTCATAGCGGCAGTGATCTTCTACAACAGCGTTCCAGTGCGGGCCGATAAACGGTGCAGATTTAATTGTTTCAACATAACGGTCAGGGCTACGGAAGGTGGAATTGAGGCGAGCAAGCGAAGGACGGAGTACAACCATGATTTTCATTAACTGTGCAAGTGTTGGCGGTGCTCCTGCATCTACCATAATCAGATGCGAAAGACGGTCAGGATATTCTGCTGCAAAAGCCATACTAATCATTGCACCGAGGGAGTGTCCAATCAAAATTGGTTTTTTCTGTTGTATTTCATCCAGAAATGCTTTCAAATCCTGTAAATGCCCAAAGACACCATACCCTTTTTGCGGTTTGCTGGAATGACCGCGTCCTCGCAAGTCATATCCTATCACGTTTACACCACTATTCACCAGTAATTGAGCATAGGTTCCCCAACAACGATGATTTGCTGTTAAACCATGCACACACACAGCCGTCGGTGCGTCAACAGCATCGTTACTCTTGCTGTACCAGCGCCCATAATGAATATTAATACCATTAACAAAAACATCAAATTCTTCGTAGAGAATTTCACTTCCCGCAGCTTCGCCCGTCTGTTCAGAAAAAAACTGCTCCGCTTGCTGATGTTTATTGTAAAAACTTGACTGAGCGCCTACATTCGGCATAGAAGCCTGCATTTGTTGCACATCAAGCATTACTGCTTCTGCGGTTGCGTCAACCATGGTGAAAAACCTCAAAAAAAATGAAAAGTAGTGTAATTTATTTCGTTTGGTGATAATCTTATCGCAATCAATTTGCCGAACTACATTCATCTGAACGCTCGTGGTGGCAGTTCTCATTGATAGTATTAACGTTATCTTTTACCGTCGCAGCGTACAAAATTATTGAAGCAGCAATGATACTATCCACTAGGCTCACAAAGCTCTTCAAACCTTGTTTTGTTTGTTTACACACACGCGAAGTCATTTATTTTTATTTTCTTTCACAGATTGTGGTAAAGGATTTCGCTATCTGCGAAGTTATACGGAAAACAGACATTTCCAAGAGTTTTTTTTGGAAAAATGAAAAAATGTGGATTTTTTTTCGTCGCAACTTTTTCCTCACCAACATTTACCTTCGTAAACGTTTTATTTTCATATCCATATAAAAACAAAGAGTCTGATTACCTGCGTGTAATCAAACTCTTTGCTGTTATTTCATAGAATTGTGTACAAAATTATCTTGAACCATTTGTACAGATATTCTGCTTGTATTTCAAACTACCACAGTTAAAATGCTGAGCGCCCGCATTTATGCTATTTTGTAGTTTTCTTGCGGAGAGTGAACAGCTTGAATTCGAGCTGTTTTTTTGCTTTCTCAAACGGTGTGATATAATTGGCAGTAGTTCTGCACAGTTTGCATCTTATTTTACTACCATAATTTTTACTGCCTTGACTTCAGTATTTGCTATAACTTTTGCTTCATACATTCCGCTTTGTAATTGTTCAGTTTGAATACTAAGAGTGTATGTTCCAATCTCTTTTTGCATACCTGTTTCAACAACGCGAACAAGTTGTCCTAAAGCATCATACAGTCGCACTTCCACTCTTGCCGGTGTATTGAGGGTATAGCTTAGCATCGATTGTGAAGAAGCAGGATTGGGCGAAATTTGAACTGCTCCAAGACCAACTGCCTCTTGTTGTTGTGCAGAAAAAACCGATGAACTTTCCGCATTGCTCAAGGGTATTTGCTCAAGCATTCTGGAAAGTGTCAACGAACTGCTCGTTGCGTATATGTGTGTGGTTGAAACAGTTGACGAAAGAATTGTTCCGTCGTAGAGCTCTGTCGTAGTTTCAACAACAACACTGGTCAATGAAGTGTTAATTGTTGTTGTTACCGTTAATGTTGTACTCGCCAGCGTTAGCTGTGAAGTCGGGAAAAATGTTCCCGGGCGCACTCCTGCCGATAATGGATTGGGAGTAAATATAGTCTTGGAAATTGTGACAGTGGATACAGTTTCTCCATTCGCGCTCGTTGTGATAACAAACGAAGAAGTAGAAATTGTTGACCCCGTGGCGGTAATAACATTAGTAAACGGCGGTGCAACCGTTGTTGCTGTGGAAATAATATTGGTCGTGGCTACAGGTCTGCTCGAACTATTTGACACTGCATACAAGCCCAGAGGCGGTAACCATTGAGTGAGCGCTTGATTAACAAAACCCGTCGCAGCAATAGTCATACGCTGCCCCCCCACACCGAAGGTTTGCAAAGGAGCATAAAAAGAAGCAATTCTTGTTCCTCGTTCTGAAGAAACAATATCGAGTCGGTAATTGCCCAGCGGTACGTTCACAAACGTACCCTCCCCCATACTTAAACTCGCAAGACGTTGCGAGTTGGAACCATTATGAGCAATAATATCCACCCGTGGTGCGTCAGTGCTACTATGAAACAAGAGCAATCGAACTGAATCTGCAGCAATGTCCCGACGAGTATCAACAAATTGATAATAGCGAACTTTGGTTAATCTGCTTTCGGGATTTGGTACGAAATCCAGTGGGTTCAAAAGACCGCTTAAAAGTACAATATTTGCACCGCGAATAACATTAAAACCTGTTTGTTGATAAAGAGCCGTGTTAAAATTTGTCGCACGTGGACGAGTTGCGTAAAGCGTTAGTGGTACACCGGAAATATCCTTTAAAAGAGGAACGTATGTACCCAATCCCGTTAAGGCAGTATCGGCGGACGGAAAACGCAACAATGGAGCAACAGGTAGAAATACACCCGTTTGTGCATCAATCGGAAAACGTACCGCAACACCAACATTGGTAAATGCAGGATCTGCCGAGGCATTTATCACTTGTAATGTTGTTTCAGCAACCCCCGAAAGAGCCGGCGCTGCGGCGAGTAGCCGCACTTGATTGGTCGTGCTGGGCATCTCTGGAACCAATATTAGTCCAATTGGCTGACCATTAGAATTTCTTGCCGGATTCATAAATCCCGAACTAAGAATAGAAATACGTTGTCCGGCAAATTCATGAAGAGGTGCGGTAAATGCCCCCACGACTTCATCATTGTCGTAACTCGTCAAATCTAGTGTATAAGGCTGTGCAGGCAATGTTATATATCGCCCTTCACCATAGCGAAAGACTCCTAGTGAATCACCATTCCGAACGTCAACTCTCATTCGCCGAGCATCTGTTACACCCTGAAACAGTAAGACTCTCACGCTGTCAGGTGCAACGGAATCAACTGGATCAACAAAGTTTGTCAATCGTTGCGTAATTTGGATACCATCAGGATTTTTTGCAAAATCATTACTATCGAGTACACCTGAAGCTACAATTTTATTCCAGCCACGCTGAAGAATCGTTTGTGCATTGACAACGATTGGTCTTGTCGGTCTTCCCGGTTGAGGACGAAATCGAATAGCGGTTGCGGAAACTTGGGAACCGACAACGTTATCTAAATCCAAGATTGCCTGTGTAACTACCGGAGGACGCGACTGGCTAAGAACGATAACAACGGGCGTCGTACTTATTGTACGTGTGGCTTGTCGAAATTCTAACGGCTGTCCAATCTGTGCCGTTGTTGCAATTGTAGATAATGGTATTCTCGCTTGAATAAATGTTGCCAGCGGTGTTCGCCCAACATCCCCTGTAACATCAATGACCTGTACTCTTGTTCGGGGGAATGCTGAAACAAACGGTTTTTCAACTTCCGGCAACAATAATGAGGAAACGGTCGTAACAGAATCAAGTGAGACAGGATTTGCCGGCGCAGCGATAAGCGCTAACGGGCGACCGTCGAGATTCTTTTCGGGGGTTAAAAATCCCGAAAGTACACATATGACACGCTGTCCGCCCATATTGAGCGTTTGAAAATCAGCACCAAACGAAGCCACCACACTTTGGTTTGTGGAATAACGCACATCTACTGTGTAATTACCAAGAGGAACAGTAGCTATGGAACTTTGGGTAAAATCCAATCGTGCAAGAATTTGACCTGTTTGTCGCAGTACAAACTCCATACGTGGTGCATCGGTTGAAGCATGAACAATGATTAATCTCAACGAAGAATCGGGCGGCGTGGTCGTATCAACAATCTGCACCAGCCGCGCAACAGTGCTTCGTTGACTCGGACTAGATAAAAAGTTAAAAATTCTGGATTGCAAAATCCCCATCGAAATTAGGATATTATCATTTCTACTCGCCAAAGCAAACGGAATCACAGTGGGAGCAGCATGAAGCGAGCTATCCGTTCCATAGGTGTAATATAGCGAGTGCACAAGACCTCCGGCATTATCAACAGTCGGCATAACTGTGCCAATCCCTGCTTGAAATGTTGTTGCTGAACCAAAACGTGTTTCTTTCAGCAATGAGGAAAATGCTGTTCCACGCGAAACCCAGACATTTACTTTGTTTAGCGCAGGATCTGCCGAAGCATGAATATACTGCACTCGTCCTACACGAGTAGATACAGTTTGCCCATTGAGATAATATCCGCCAATACACCAGACATAAAAACAAAGCAGGAAGACCAAGACTTTCTTGAATATGCCTTGATACCTTACTTGAAAAAAAACTTGCTGGAAGATCATGGAATGTCTCCTCAAAAAAACGGTAAAAAGAAAAAATGTATTAAGAAAATATGTTAAGTTCGGCAAACGTTAGCAGACAATGGTACATACAGAGATGCACCCGAAAAATTTTAGTATTAGACCTCAAAACTCAATTTTTATTCACATTGTTCTCCGAATGATATTTCCCCAGATCTAGTCGGACAATGTTGATTTGTGTCGAATGTGATAAGAACAAGAATGGAAAAAAAAAGTTACAAGCAAATGTTTACTCAGCATCATTGCTTTACCGCAAAACAATACTGCTTGGTAAATTCTTGAATTTATTCATCAATGTCATACAAGCGCCATTCCATGTACCAATAAATTTTTGATGGTTTTTACTTTTTCTGTTATGTTTACGTATGCGTATCCCTGATCATATTTTGGAACAAATTCGCCGCGATACCGATATTGTCGAGGTGATTAGTGATGTTGTGTCTCTGAAAAAGCGCGGACGTAATTTCATCGGTCTCTGCCCTTTTCACAATGAAAAAACACCTTCTTTTAATGTCCTTCCGGAAAAAGGTATCTTCAAATGTTTTGGTTGCGGTAAAGGTGGTGATGCAATCACCTTTATCCGCGAACACCAAAAAATGAGCTATCCGGAAGCTGTACAGGTTTTGGCGGAACGCTTAGGAATTTCCTTGCCTGAATATGAAGCCGATACACCTTCGAGCGAACATAGCCGTTTTGAAAATGCTTATCATGCGTTGCGTTTTGCAGCAAATTATTTCTATAAAAATCTTTATGCTGATATTGGTGAAGAAGCCCTTCATTACGTACGTTTGCGAGGTTTTTCTGAGGAGACCGTCAAAAAATTCGGCTTAGGATTTTCACCTGACAGTTTCAATGCAACAATGAATGAATTGCTTGCACTGGGCGTGAGTGAAGAGGCACTTGTAGATGCGGGCTTAGTTGGAAAGAAAGAAGAAACCGGTAGAATTTATGATCGTTTTCGTGGTAGATTAATGTTCCCCATTCAAAATACAATGGGGCGTGTTATCGGCTTTGGCGGTCGCCGAATGAACGATGACGACAAAACATCTGCAAAATATCTCAATTCTCCACAATCGCTAGTCTATAACAAAAGCGAAGTACTCTACGGCATTTTTCAAGCGAAGGATGCTTTGCGTCGGCACGGTTTTGCAATTTTGGTCGAAGGATATGCTGATTTACTGACTGTTTCTCAAGCCGGATTTCACAACGTAGTGGCTTCGAGCGGCACTGCGCTCACAAAAGAACAGTTACGCCTCATAGCACGGTTTTGTAAAAAAGTTAAAATTGTTTATGATTCCGATAAAGCCGGAATAAACGCAGCATTGCGGGGTTTGGATTTAGCGGTAGAAGAAGATTTTGAGGTTGAGATTGTTCGTTTACCTGAAGGCGATGACCCCGACAGCATAATTCAACGTGATGGAGCCGACACATTTCAATTTCGCCTCGATAATGCTTTATCATTGGTAGATTTCAAAGGTGAAATTTTCCGCGAACAAGGCTTACTCAAAACCCCCGAAGGCAGCACAGAAGCCGTACGCTCGATTATCGAGACAATTGCTAAAGTCCCAACACAAATCAAACGGGATTTTATGATTCGTTCGGTAGCGCATCGGTTCTCACTACGCGAAGCAGATTTGTATGCAGAATTAACGCAGGTTCTTCGTCGCAACAGTGTTGCTGAAATACGCGAACGTACAAAAGAGCAAGCACGTGAACAACGCGCCCCGCATGACAAGACTCAAAGAGTTCCACCATCGAATGCCGTTGTAAAGAATACAACCTCTACAGAACCGTCGATTTTACCCACCGATTTTGCGCCCCAAACCTATACAACAAACAATCTAAGGTTAGAGGCTATTCAACAGAGCGATAACTTGTTGCCGGAAGAAGAAGAACTTCTGCGAATAGCCTTAACAATGGAGGGTGCGTGTGCATTTATGACGCAAAAAGCACAAGTAAGTGAAGACTTATTCGTTTCTGCCGAAGCAAAAAAAATATTTTCCCTTATTATCGAAGCCTCACATCACGGAAAACCGCTTGATTACATTTTGAAGCAAGCAGCTCAAGGTTATGATATTCCGGAGAATATTCACGGTTTAGCAATACGACGCGAAACACCAAGTGAACGATGGGTTGATTTTGGTGCTGATATTGCTCAAGATAGTGTTCGTATGATTTTTGATTGCATGATAAAACTAAAACTGCGAGCAGTTGAACAAGAAACAATAACACTATTCGCTCTTCATAGTGATGCAGAATCACGCAATGATACAGCAGAAGCGCTTCAACTGCTTCTCCAAATCCAAAGAAAAGACCAAGAAAAACGGCAGATGCAATCCCAACTTATTCGGTAACAGTCATTTTCTCTTTCTCTTACTTTTTGTTTACTCGACAAGCTGAAATTGTAAGCACAATCAATAGTCAAACATCATCAATAGCAAAAGAAATTGTTTGATATTCGGTCTACAAACTGCCACGAAGTGTCAGCAATGAAACGCTCTCACTGTGTCCACTATGCTCCAATGCGCTGCCACTCACATCGACCGTTACTCAATTGTCTCCAGCGACAGATGGTTATTGGTATAAATACAAATATCAGCTGCAATAGCCATAGACTTTTCAACAATTTCTTTTGCTGAAAGATTTGTATTTGTTTGCAAAGCTCGTGCTGCAGAAAGCGCATACATACTCCCTGAACCAATAGCAACAATTTGATCATCCGGCTCAATGACATCACCCGTACCGCTAACAATAAAAGCATTCTGTGTGTTCATTGCAATCAACATCGCTTCTAAGCGGCGCAAATAACGGTCTGTCCTCCAATCACGCGCAAGTTCAATAGCTGAGCGTGATAAATTACCTCTATGTTGTTCCAGTTTTTCCTCAAAACGCTGCATAAGTGTAAAAGCATCGGCAGTTGCACCAGCAAAACCAACGAGAATAGAATTGTTGTAAAGTCGGCGTAATTTTTTTGCAGATTGCTTCATTACCGTTGCGCCTAGTGTTACTTGTCCATCAGCAGCGAGTGCAGCTTTGCCGTCTCGAAGCATACCGATAACGGTTGTCGAATGAATTTCAGGATATTGAGCCATAATACTTATGAAATGAAAAGAAAAAGCAGTAAACACGAGCAACATAATACTTCTTATCCGAATATTTTGCTCTGAAAAAAAACAAAATTGCATCTTTCTTACGTCATCGCAAAATCTCGGGTTCTTCTTTATCGCTAACTCCATACTAAATATAATTAAACTTTTTCTCCGCATCGGAAGTTCTAAAACCATACTGCGAACAAAGAAAATCATATTCATTATTGGTCTTGTCGGTACCTTAGTCACAAAAAAAATATTTTTAATAGACGTTTTATAGTACATTCTTTTATTGTAAATTCGTTGTAACAATTTCAAATTCGCACACATTTTGTGAATCTATCTCGACTATAAAGCGGTGAGCACACTTGTGAATTAATTTTTTCTACTCGTCATTTTTTGGAGAATTTTTATGAAACCGTTTTCACAACGCCTTTCTCTTGCTTTCGTTTTTGCTCTACTTTTTTTGATTATCGGTGCGTCGTCACGTTCTATTATGGCTCAAGATCTTGATGTTCCCCCGACACTGCAAGCAGCAATTTTCAAAAAAGTTTTCGCCTATGTAAAAATTGGTACGCCCAAAATTACTATCGTACATTCTGCTGCCGGAACAAAATCAAAAGACGATCTCATGGCACAATTCAAAAATGTTGGTTTGGAAGTTGATGCTGTTGATGAGACAAATGCGGCAAAAGCTGCAGGTAACGTTGTCTATCTGGTCCCTGGCGTTGGTCCGGGTTCGGCTAAAAAGGTAGGTAAAAAATTTATCATTACATGCAGCAAAGATTTCATTACCGATGGTCTGGCTATGATGGCAATTGTTAATGCAGGCGGTAAGCCCTCACTTTTGGCAAACACCACTGCTATTGGTACTGCCGGAATTGAAGTCGATCCCCAGCTTTTCCGCATTGCGAGTCAAGTAAAATAACCATTCAGCAAAATTGTTATTTTGCAGGATAGTACGACATTATTCTTTGTTGTTTTTTGACGTCACCCGAAGTGTTGAATCCATTCTCACTTCGGGTGATATTTTTTCTCTCCGCGATTCAGAGTATTTAATTATTCTACAAACCGACGAGTGGCAACTAAGCGCTCTTGACGAAGGGGAAGATTATCAAAAAGGGTAAACACTTCTTGAGTTGAAAGAATAATCTGCCCCAACCGCCATGGACTACCAAGTATTGCTAAATCCATACGAATAATTCCCTGCCCTCCACTTTGTTCGCCCAGTGCTGTTAAAAAAGACGGATATGACAAGCGTAATCCAGCACCAAATGAAGCACCAAGTGTTAGATAACTGCTATTTCTGTCACTATTACCAAGAACCGCAAAATCACCAAAGACCGTTCCCGTCAGTTTATACGCACCTATCTCTCCAATCAATATGCCCCGTAATTCCGCATTAAAGAGCCAATAATTAAATCCACCCACAAGAGTATTCATGCCATATCCACGTACTCCATTACTATTATCCAAAATTACCACGCCGCCGTTCACAATTTCTCCTCGTAGACGTGTTGCAAACACAGTACCGTTTGAAATAGCAAGGTGATTTTTTGCTTCCAGTGAAAATGGTGCTTCTCCCCAAAACTCCGCCTTCAATGAACTATACAAACGCTCACCAAGCAGCGCAGAATATGCAAATCTTCCGCTCAGATACACCGGTGAAGCACCAAGAAGGCTCATTAGAAAGACACTTTGCTGTTGCCATGATAGACTATTTGACGTATTATGCCGGAATCCACCAATAATGCCCCCTTGGATATGAAACCCTGTTTCAATCATCGTTCCAATCGAAGGCGAAGAATGATTCGGCACCGTTCCCCAAATGCTGTCGTCCAAGAGAGTAGCTCTCCGCTTCTCTGTTCCGAGCTCTCCCAAAAAAAGTGTGGTATTATCTATCGAATTATTCGTAATAAAAAATGTGCCTTTGTCACGTTGAGATATGTCAACTTGAGCAGTCCCACTCAAATAAAAATCTGTCCCCCAATATGAACCACTAATAATACCGGTTGAATGAAAGCGAAAGGAAGAAAATGGCGTCGTTTTGAATGCTGCGGCAAAATGTGACAACGAGCTTTCGGTCGGAAAATAGAAGAATTCTTGCCCAGTATAATACGATAACCGTATTGACCACTCATTATAGGGCTGTATATTACTAAATGGCGAGATAATCCCCGTTTCGATTCCGGTGTTGTACCGATTTGCCCATGATCTTGCTTTTATCCGTAGCGGTTGTTGTTCTTGTGTCTCGACAATACCCCATTCGATAGCAACCTCACCCTGCAAGCCAATAGCATTTTCTTGGCGATGGTGTATGCCGGCTTTCAGATGCATAGACGTTTGTCCCAGATTTATCGCATTTACCCCAAGACCAATATCCAACGCCTCGCCACCAGTTTCAATGCACACAAACGCCTCAAAAGGCTGCCGTTCAAACAGAAACAATCGAGCATTAATATAATCCTCTTCTGCAATGCTATCAGCGTCTAAAATTATATCCACACGCCGAAACAAACCCGTTTCCAGAAGATTTCTGCGCGTCTCGTACAGAGTCTGGACATCAGCAACCGCTTCCTCGCCAATAGTCATTTCATTGATGAACAATTCTTCACGTGGAGAAATATGTTGACCCAACAATGGTATGGCACGGAACGGTGTGGAAAGAAGCGGCACAGAAAATCTTTCCGGCACGATACGACGAAATAATGCCTTACGTACCTTCAAACCAATATTCTTTCGCGAATACTGCAAATCCGAAGTAGAAGGCTGCGACGAGACTTGTTGAGCAAACAAAGATAAAGGCACAATACTGAACCAAACAAGAAGAGCAATGCCGAATACCGTCATAATACACGATTCTCCAAAATTGTACAAATAACAATTGGGGAGCAAGTTATTCAATAATCGTGCGAAAGAATGTGAGGAACAATTAATTTAGAAACACTCAGGAGAACAAAGATACGAAAAAACCCACTACTAAACCAAGTAATGGGCTTTTTCAGCATTACACTTCTTATGATTCACCCTTAATGAATCACCATAAATTTCTCGGAAGCAGTACCAAGTTCCGATTTCAAGCGTAACAAGTACGTTCCACTTGGCAAAGAATTCGTTTGCAAGCGCACAGAATGTTCTCCGACAGCAAGTTCGTTGGTTATTTGAGTTTTCACGATCTGCCCTTGCATATCCAAGACATCTATTGAGAGCGTTTGTGACTGGGTTAATTTAAAGCTAATAACTGTTTCAGTATGAGCAGGGTTTGGCTGAATTGCGGCAATCGCTAATCCAGCGGTTCTTGCCGGTACAATAAGGCGCGTTCCACCTGCACGAGAGACTTGTGCGGTAACTGAATTTGTTCCCTGTGCTTCTTCCACAAAAATTTTCAATGCCCGATTGCCGATTCTTCCCCATGTTAATTGCTCTAACAAAACAGGTGATTCTGTTTCTGTTCCGGCAACAACACGGCAAGGTAACGAATCAATCAAAACTGAGTCACGACGTAAACGATGACGACCATCACGAGAGAAAAATGCCAAAGGTACGCTTGAAAAAACAAGCGAACGACTAATCGTATTTTCCGGAGCAGAGTTAGGCTGATTTTCAGCAATTGCATTCGGTATTAATGAAAGAACATTTCGATTAAAGCGAATAGAACCAAACATCGATTGGAAGGATGGTAAATTTCGGACATCCGCAATATTACTTGAATCGGGGAATCGTGCATTCGTATAATACAGTTCCAGATTTATTCTCGTACCGGGAGCTACGCGCTCTTGACCACGAGCAGGACGCAAGCCCAATTCAACAAAATAATCTGTAGCGGGTTGGGCAAGTACAGCATTTGCGCGTAGCTCACCAAAACTGCTATCACGATTAACAACGCTCGATCCGGTATTAGAGTAGCTTGCTAAAACCTTAATACGACCGGTAATTCGACCCGCAATACCGGGTTGACAACGAATAATCAAAGCTGTGGTATCACCTGCGCCAAGATACATTGGAGATTGGAAAGCAACGGGAACAAAGGTATTACGTGGTGAACCTTCTATCTCGACCCCCGTAATGGTAATTACTCCCGCATTCGATCCGACTGTCGCCGATGTTGAACGAGGCAGTCGATTTATCAGCAAAACAGCCGCTAATGTTCTGCGGTTAACCCGAACGAGATCAAAATCTGTATTGACAATTTTCAAAGGCGTCGCGTCGCCTTGGATAATATTCGTCAATTGCAACGTACGAATCTCACCCATAGCTGAAGTTCTAAATCGCAAAACCACACTTGCTGTTTTCCGACCTGCAGTTTTAGGTACAAATTTTATCGGAACGGAAATATTAGCTCCAGGCTGTAACGGGAAATTTGCACCAATTTCACTCACAAGTTCAAAATTGCTCTCATTATCGAGAACTTGTAAACTCAGAATAGTAATTGTCGAGGTAGTATTGCTAATCAGCGTTAAATCTCTCCGCACTTCGTCGCTAACAGGCGTACGAGGAAAGCGGCTGATAACAGCGGCAATTTCAACATTGCGAGCAACCGTAACAAAAGGATTCCATTGTGACCACGCCGTAACGCCTGTGATATTTCGACCACGTACTCTCCAAAGATATAGCGTCTCAAAGCGTACTCCGGGTAATCTGTAAGCAGTGTCTGAGACGCTGACTGATAATGTATCTCTACCGGTAACAAGTTGAACATCGTAAACACTAGCATCAGTGGTCCGTGTCCATGATAAAGATGCAGTTGTTGTGATATTGGTTATACTATCAATTGGGAATTGTGGCTCAGGAACTTCACGCGGAGGTGACGGCACACCCGCAGAATCGATACGAATAGGGCGAGTAAAAAGCGTTAACGTACGGAGCTCTGGTAGCGTATTGGTTACACGACATGTATAAGTACCGGTTGAAGCACCTGTAAAGGGAAAAATAAAGGAGCTATCGCGCAAAATACCACTAACGGGAACTTCTCCCTGAGGTGTTTGACGGAACCATTGGTATCGGTTTGCCGTTCCGGCAGTATTGACAGACAATCGAACAGGAATACTCACGATAGCACCAATTCTCCGCGCTTCACCGATGCTGTCTTGCGGGACAATACTCAACGTATCAATCAAAGCATTTGGTTCAATCGAACCAAAATCTAGCTTGTTTGCAGCAACGTTCAAATTATTCAGCGGTCGAATACGTAACAGATTTGGCAGAGAGGTAATTTGATTACCAGCTATACTTAGGCGAGCCAAAGAAGCAAAACTTTCAAAAGATGCCGGAAGAGCACCGGTAAATGCGTTACTGTCCAAAAGCAATACTTCCAGACTGTCAAGAGAGCTAAGACTTTCGGGTATTGTACCGAAGAGCTGATTATTTTTCAAAGACAAAAATCGTAAACGACGTTGTTGCGCTAATTCTGTAGGAACAGTACCGCTAAAGCGATTATTGCCCAGATTTAACGTTCTAAGATTCTCATAAGCACGGAAAATGTTTACGGGAACAGCACCGCTAAATTGGTTTTGAGCAACGGCAAACACCGTCATATTACGCAACGCTCTAAGAGTGTCAGGGAGAGTACCACTGAGAGAATTAGCAGAAACATCAATTTCTCGCAAAGCAACCGCTCCTCCAAGTGACGGAGGAATAGTACCAACCAAACGATTATTGCTCAAACGCAAAACCTGTAAGTTCGTCATCGCACCCAAAAACATTGGTATCGAATCAACCAAAGCGTTTGCACCCAGATTCAATTCACGAAGATTCGTGTTTTGCAGCGTCCGTGGGATGGAGCCAATAAGAGCATTTCCACTCAAGTTGAGAATTTCTAAGTTGCGCAAGTTTCCAATACTATCACTTACAGCACCACTTAGCCTCATATTGCTGAGATTTAAGCTTTCCATACGTCGGAAATTAGCGATGTACGGTGGAAATACACCTGATAATGGATTACCGGAGAGATTAAGTGTGCGCAGTTGTGTAAGAAAACGAAGTGCAACCGGCAAAGTGCCTTGCAAATTATTTTGTGGAAGTGATAAACCGATAACTCGACCGCGAATAGCACTATCGGCACTTGCTGTCGCCACTGTTACACCGACCCATTGTGCAATCGGACGCAATGTAAGCCAATTAGCACTTTGTCTCCATCCTGAACCAACTGTTCTGCGATATGTTTCGACAAGTGCAAGCGAATCTGCTTGAATGTCGGTGACAATACTAAAAAGATTATTGACCGTTGTTGTGCCTTGTTCAGCTTGGATTGTAATCGGCAAATCAAAGCCAAGGCGTGCAGAAGTGTCAATTTGGACGGTTAATTGCGTTGGAGAATCCTGTCGAAGAATAATTGCCGGAACACCACCGATGCGAACTTGTCTTGTACCATTCAAATTCTGTCCGGTAATAACAAAGGACGTTCCGGGTTGTCCAAATGAAGGTTCGACAAGCGAAATACTTGGCGGAGCAAGATACATTAGCGCTGATGCTGAACGACCGAAACCACCGGAGGTACCAATAACAATCGTACCCGATGTAGCATTTTCCGGCATGATAAACGTCAATTGACCATTAGTAACAACGGTAAAGTTGCTGAAACTCAGGATAAGGTCATCATTGACAATTTGCAGAACATTGGCATCATTAAAGTTATTTCCTAAAACAGTAATGACCGTTCCCGACGTTGCAGCAGCCGGTTGAAATCTTGTAATTACTGGTGGAGGTGCGATATTTAAGAACACTCCCGAGGAAATACTTCTCCCACCGAGTGCAGTCACTGTAATTGTGCCATCGGTACTAATTCGAGCAGACTCAGCAATAATTAATGAATCAGAAACAACACGAAATGATGCGGCAGTGACACCAGCTATGCTGACATCAGACACGGTCGAAGAAGTAAAATTCCGTCCCGTAATTTGTACAATTGTTCCTGTTGTACCGAAAGATGGTGAAAATCCTGTAATAACAGGCGATGGAACAATTCTTATTTGGAACGATCCAGTTGTTGTTCCACCAGGAGTTCGCACTGTTACGGGATAAAGTCCCGGGACAAGATTCAAGGGAACAAGAACATTCATTACTGTAAGCGAAGCCACAGAAACAGTTTGTGCCGTAACTGAACCAAACTCCACTATCGGGGTACCAACAAAACCAAACCCCTCCAACCGAATACTTGCACCAGTCCCGATAATCTGTGGCGTTGCACTCGAAATTCGCGGCGGTGGAGCAAAGGTAAAGACAGTTGCAGAGGTAATGACACCTGCAGGAGTAACAAGCTCAACAAAACCTGTTGCGCCAGTACTAATCACGAGAGTAACACGGTTTGAACTATTTTGAGTAAAATTCGTCGGCACACCACCAACTCTTGCTTGAGAGATTTGAACAAAACCTGTACCTGTAACGGTCACCAAATCTCCCTGTGGTGCAATGGCAGGAACGATTTCACTAATACGTGGTGGTGGAACAAACGTAAAGGTAGAGAGTGTTGCAGATGTTCCGCCAGGTGTACTGACGGTAACTATTCCTGTTGTAGCGTTTCTTGGAACAAAGGCAGTAATATCTGTTGGAGAATTAACAATAACACTTTGCGCAGGAAATCCTCCAAATAAAACAGTAGGCGGATCATTATAGATTGTACCTCCAAGTCTTGTACCAATAATTCTAACAGGTGTTCCGGGCGTTCCAATGCTTGGCGAAAATGAAATTACTGTTGGCGGTAAAACAAAAGTAAGGGTTGTCACGGAGGCAGTTGAACCACCTTGAGCAGTTACCCCCAAAGAAACTCGAACGGCGTTTACTCCTCCGGGGTCGTTTACTACTGAAGCCGGAAGAGCAGCTCTGATTTGCGTTGGAGAAATTGTTGTAAATGAGGCTGCTGTCGCTGTACCTATTCCCACTCTGGTTACATTAATAAAATTTGTTCCGGTGATAAGAACTGTTGCGCCGGAACCAACAACGACAGGAGCTACAGTACTGATATTTGGTCCCGGAGTGGTATTGCCGATTCTCAATGATAAACTTGCTTGCATATTAGGTAAACCAACCGGCGCAGTCGAAGTCAAAATTCGATTGCTTTGCAAAGTTGCCGGTAAAATCCTGTAATTGATCGAATTATTATCGGCAACGGCAATAACATTAGAGGAAACAAGATTAGAATCTTGGAGTTGAACCCGGAAACTTTCTACTCCGGTTAATGTTGTCAAATTTGCGGTCCACATCCAGCCATTCTGAGAAAACGAGGCAATTTGTCCCAAGGTGCCGCTTGTTCCTGCAGTAACACCAACTTGGGGCGTAATGACGACACCCGGAGTAGCATCGCTAATGGGTGCAGATGTTACGGGATTAATGAGACTTATGGGCATATATTGTCCACTAGCACCGACTGGATAAACATATGTGCTTGCACTTGTTCGTAAAGAGCGTTGAAATGACCCTTGAATGTAAGCTGTCGTTGAGCCTCCCACGAGAGAAGTGGCATTAGAACTCAATAAAATTACTCTATTGGACAAAGGAATAATAATACCGCGCTGCAGATTCAGAGTTGGGGTGATAATATTCGGAAAAGCTGACTCCGGACCGATAAGCAAACTACCAGAGAGAGTTAATGTAGAAGGACGATTGTAGGTGAAGTTTCGGACTAAGCCGCTTCCTGTCAAGTTCGTCAGCGGTCGGAGAGAAAAATTTGTAATAGGCACAGTACTATTGCTATCAATGGTGATACTGACCGTACCGGCATCCGAATCTGCGACTCCTAGCGTCGGCGCGCCAGATTGTGTTACGACATTACCTTTTAAGGTAAGCGAAGCATTGGAAAGTAACCCCAAAACAGGCTGATTCACCGCACCGCCCGGGGTAATACTCAAGTTCCCTCTGAATGTATATGTACCATTCAATTGTACCTGCCCTGCACCGCTCATCGCAACAACCACGCTTCCGTCCATTGTCGTGTTCAATTCGGTTGACGGAGGTGCATTAGGGAGAATAATATTTGTACCGAAATACTCCAATATCGCATTAGATGAAACATATTGAACAGGTGCATTGATAGTAAATGATGTTCTCAAACGCCCCGCATCTTGTACAGAAATTGTACCTGTTCCCCCAAAGGCAGCAGCCTCAACTTGCAGCGTACCATTAACAATCGTTGAGCCATTTAGATTCACCGCACCCAACCCATTAGTGTAAATCATCGTCCCCACAATATTGAGTGAAGAACCGGCTACCGTGTTAATATTAGAATACAAGGTAAGAATTTGCCCAGTAGGAACAGTCAATGTTGATCCGACGGCACTAAGCGTAAGGTTATTGATACCAAACGAAGCACCAATAGCAAATATACCACCTCTGTTAATAGTCAAATTTTGTAGCGATGTTCCTGCAGATGCACCGGTTGTAACGCGAAGACCACCAGTCAGAGCACCTGTTCCTGCGAATGTCAGGCTGCCCACGCCGGTACTTGCCGTAAATGTACCATTCACAACATCTACACTATTATTAAAGGTTAATCCGGGTGCGCCATTCAGTAATTCGCAGATGCCGTTTGATTGAAAAGCAAATGTGCTATTAACAGTCAATGTAGAATTATCCAAGCGCAACGTACTAGAACTTACAGTCACCTGACCATTCAATGGTAAACCAACAAAGTTTGTCAGTGTAACACCTGTGGTCGCCGTATTATGAAAAATGATATTTGCAGCAACACCGCCAATGGGTAATTCAATAGCTCCGGGTGTAAGACCACGAGCAACAGTTCCAGTAAAGTACAACGTCGAGCCGGGATTATACGTTATGCCGGTCACACCAACGATATTACCCAATCCTTCAATTCTTAATGTTCCGCCGGCATTAACAATAACATTTCCACCACCATTAATAGACCCTACAACGGTGAGTTGAGCGCCTGCTTGGATATTAATTGTACCACCATTAAGCAACATAGCTCCATTAACTACTGCATGACGACCTCCGAGCACAATAAGATTTTGTCCGGCAAAATTCGCACCGGCAAAACCACTTCCAAGCCCTTGAGGTGTATTATACCACGTGGATGGAACGGCAGCATCAGTAAAACCCTCAAAAAAATAGAGTTGAGCTGCAAGATGTGAAGGAAATATCCACTGTATAATACAAATTATGGATAACAAGACGGTATGCCTGACGAAACCGACTTTGAACATAGTTTCAACCTTATTGTTTTGAAGGGAATGTAGAAATTGTCGCAGTTGTAAAGTTTTGCAAGTTGTATGAGCAATGCCCATAAAGCACCCTTTAATGTTTAGGAATGGCTTCAGTAAAATCATGAGAAACACAGCGCTTATGGTGCGCTACGATAAAATAAGACCAGACAACATTATTTTAGCCGGAAAGATAGAGAAATTCTGACTATTGGCAAAACACTTCTGTCATCAAGCGGCATACACTTCTACAAATACTACTTTCGTAGCAATAAAAAGGCATACGTCAATTGATAATAATTTTGCTCGGTTGCTGTCAATTATTTTGACGCAAAAATCGGAGAAGAACAGTTCATTACAAAAGAAAATTGGGTAAACGGTCAAATTTACATGGTAAACGGTCAAAAAAGACTTCTCTACTTATTTTTTTTCAGTAAAAAGACACATGGTAGAACAAAACGTTTTGCCCATGCTCGCTCAGAGTGCTCTTCCCCCGGAAACTCTATTGTTTGCCAATTCTTCGCTTTATACCCTTTTTTCTTCATAATTCTATCCACCATTTGTTGATAAGGTTTATAGAGACTGTCAAGTGTTGCTGTTCCATAATCAAAATATACCCGACATGTTCGTTTGCTTTTTTCCATTGGTTGAGGTAAAAACTCTGCAAGATACCGATAGATTTGGCGAGGAATTATTCCATTTTGCCATTGAACATTTCCTACCCAATGCGTTGAAAGACAGGCTGCCCCACCAAAGATTTGTGGATACTCACATAGCGCATAGCACGAAATTAATCCTCCCATACTAGAACCAGCAATAAATGTATTCTCTTGTGAAGGATAAGTACGAAATACACTATCAATGTAGGGTTTGAGTTCTTGAGTAAGAAATTTCAGATAATTATCGGACTGTACCTTACCTTGCAGAGCTGATACAAGGAGGCTGTCTCGAATTTCTTTCGGAAGTCGATGAAAAACTTTTGCCGGAAAATACTCTGAATGTCTGGTCTTTCCTGTATTCCAAATTCCAACGACAATACACGGACGAATTTTCGATTCAGACAGAAGTTCGGTTATCGTTTCATCAACTCGCCATTCTTGTTTATTCCATGTGATTGCCGTATCAAAAAGCATCTGTCCGTCATGCATATAGAGAACTGAATAACGTTGAGCTCGCATTGCAAGAGAATCATACCCCTGTGGTAACCAAACATCAATATTTCTTGGCACGACAAACTTCGATGGAAATTGCTCAAGACGAACAATTTTGCCCGCACTCGGAACAGGAAGAGTTTGCCCTTGCAGTACCGCATTAATGTATGGACTAATACTTAATGCTATACTCCAAATAAATAGATAGAGCATTATTTTATTGCTTATTGTTGATGAACGTATGATTGTCCAATGAAGATTAATATTCGTCGCAATGCAACCAATAAAGTCAATAAATTTCATCATGTTATGTATTCTCTTCCTCATACATTGTGACATATCTACCATTGTACCGCAGGTTCAAGAAGGGTAATCTTTTTTGCATCGGCATCAACTTCTGCTTTAACACCAATTGGCATAGTAAATTTTTCTTTGACGTGTCCGAGTGGGAAATTCGCAATAACGGGAATCTTCAACGGCGCAAGCCTGGAACGTAAAACTTCTTCCATTGTTGTAACATAGCTCGAATCCTCTGCTTCAGTGAATTGCCCTAAAACTATTGCAGCACATTCTTGAAGTTTTCCTGCCAGCCATAATTGCGTGAGCATTCTATCCACTTTATACGTTTTTTCGCCAACATCTTCTAAAAACAATACTGACCCGCTTGTGTTAATATCGTACGGCGTACCCATGAGCGCCGTAATCAACGTTAAATTTCCTCCTACAATACGCCCCTGCGCTTTCCCACCTGTATAGGAAACAAGTTTGAGTTGGTCAGAATAGACCAAGGGCTCAAACTTTATTTTTCCTGTGCTTTCAGGATAGACCAGAGGCAAAAACCATTGCTTGGTAAAATCGTCCAGTTCAGCCGCTGCCACAGGTCCGTGGAATGCAACAAGATTACAGCGTTGGTACACAGCGTTCACAAGTGCTGTAATATCACTAAAACCGCAAATCAGTTTTGGATTTTGCTGAATTACATCAAAATCCAACATGGGCAAAATACGCATTACCCCGTAACCACCACGCATACAGACAATGCCGCCAATATCTTTATTTTTGACAAACTCCATAAACTCTGCTGCGCGAACTTCGTCAGGGGCAGCTAAATAGCTGGTGCCGGCGAGTACAGACTTTGCTATCACAGGAACCAACCCCAATTCTTCGAGAGATTTCGTAAAACTTTTTACTTTACGCTCAAAATCTTCTTTTGCGACACCGCTTGCAGGGGCAGGAATACCAATTTTCATTCCGGGTTTCAACGCAGGAGGAAGTATGGGCGGAAACAATCTTTTTTCACCTTTTGGAGCAGCAATAACGTTTGGCGATGTATAAAATGTAGAGCCTGCGGCAGCTCCCAATGAAGCAAGGAAAGTACGACGTTTCATCATTTTTTTAGATTTTGGTTTCATAGATATTGATTGAAGTGGTTTATTGAATCAGATTGCAACAGCCAATAAGAAATCTGTCTCCCTTTTGTATTATTCATTTTCTGCTTCTTGTCGATAATAGTTTTTCGGAAATCTTTTCCCAAGAACTTCTTTATCAAAAAGCAGTTAAAGATAGAAAACAAACTTTTCTACACAAGCAAATAAGAAAATCTTCAAGGAAGTGTTTGGTAAAATCGAGAAAAAGACATAAATTTGTAGTCTTGCCTCTAAAAAATGGAGAGGTGCCAGAGTGGTCGAATGGGCTCGCCTGGAAAGCGAGTGTACCGGCAACGGTACCAAGGGTTCGAATCCCTTCTTCTCCGCAACAAAGGGCTTACAATAATTATTGTAAGCCCTTTGTTTTTTTGTACAGACTTTGTTGCAGTATATCGGCAACCGATATTGTACCTACAAGTTTTCTTAGCTTACGCACAGAAATACCGGAGAATCCGGCAGTTGCAAAGATGATATACGACGACTGTATTATGCCGCACGCTGCTCTTCGTAATGACGCGGAATAACAACGACAAACGTTGTTCCTTTGCCTAATTCACTTTCAGCCCAAATCTTACCGCCGTGTAAATCTACAACACGTTTTGTTATTGCTAAACCAACACCATGCGAAGATTCACCACCAGTTGGACGTGCAGATAAACGTTGAAAAAAACCAAAAAGTTTTTGTTTATCTTCTTCCGACAGCCCCGGCCCCTCGTCCTCTACCTCAAAACGTATCGCTTGAGGTGTCGCCATAACCCGCGTAATGATAGTTGTTTCTGGTGGAGAATATTTGATTGCATTCGTAACGAAGTTATCTAATACTTGCTGCATAAGCCCCTTATCGGCAATAAATTCAAAATTATCGCCCTTTGCTTGTGGGATAATCGTTTGCATTTTGTTTGTAGCCTTTTGCATATTTGAATCAGACACGCGCTTCATTAAATCCTGAGCATCACAAGTCGCCTTGTTTACTTGTATTCTTCCCATTTCCAGCGCGGAGCTTGCAAGAAGGCTTTCAATCAAATCAATCATTCTTTCACACGACTGTCGAATCATCCCGCCTACTTCAGGAAATTCATCGGCACTAATATCGCCCAATTCGATAAGTTTAATTGCCGCGAGTACAGACGTAATTGGGCTTTTAAGATCATGGGAAACAATACTTAAAAGCTCGGTCTTCCGCGTGTTTGCTTCCTCCGCTTTTTTTAATGAACTTTGAACTTCTTCAAGTGCCTTGCGAATACTTTCAACCATGTGATTGAATGTATTAGCAAGTACCTCAACTTCGTCATTCGTCGTAATCTGCACCGTTGTAGATAAATCTCCACTCGAAACTTTTTCGGCTGCGCTTTCCAGAGTTTTAAGCGGTTTTACAAGTCGACCACTTATCACAAGCATAATCACTCCACCCAGAATCACAATACCCGCGCTCACACCAAGAGCAATATAAATGCTTTGACGGGCATCTTTTGAGAGTTCTTCACGGCTTATACCCATAATAACTTGACCGACTTTCTGCCCCTGATACATAGCAGGCTCTGCGTGTAATGCCACTTCACCAACATCGTAAATATCCTTGTTATCAGGTTTTATGTCCAAAGTCAGTAAGCGTTGAATATCGCTAGTAAGCGTAAGATAGGTAGAATCAGGTTTGTACCCCGCAACTTCCCTTCCGCCCAAATTATAGACTAACACAAATTTCACCCCTGTCAGTTGCGGCAAAACTGCAAGCGTCTTTCTGACAGCATCATCATCCCCAAATTCCAATCCTGTTGACGCATTAAATGCCGTCATTTGTGCGGTAACAATTACTTTGTCGTTGAGGTATTTATTCATCTGGAGTTTTTGGCGCTCAGGAAAAAATGCAGCGATAAATACAGCAATGCTGACCAAAAGTACCAAGACTAATGAGACAAATTTGAGTTGAATGCCAATCCGACGTTTCATAAGAAAGGAAACAAAAAGAAAGAAGATATATATTTGAACGTCAAGAATACTGCTGAAAAATTCACCTGTTTTTTCGTTATCAAGCAGCGAAACGCTATGAGACGGTGATTGATTATTACTGTCTCGTAAAATAGAGAATTTCTCCCAATTAACAATGTTCTTTCTTGTCAAAGAACATATTAAATTCACAAAATGTATTTGGGTAAAAAACAATTATCGCTTAACTTCACACCGTGCAAGAAACTATTGTTTAACAGTCTCCATTTGTGTTATGCCTCCAGAGACAACAACATCAGCCAATCAAGCGCCACATACTGCACCCGATAGCTTCAAAGAACAATTAAGCGCTATCATTAAACATATTCAAGCCTTTCATCAGGATATTCATACCGAAGAAGGTGCAAAAACCGCGTTTATCCTCCCATTTATCCATTTTGTCTTGGGATACGATATTTTTAACCCGCTTGCGGTTATGCCTGAGTACAATTCAGATTTTGGAACAAAAAAGGGTGAAAAAGTTGATTACGCTATCTTGATGAACGGAACGCCCGTTATTTTGATTGAATGTAAACACGCTGGAGACAAACTCAATATTGAGAATACCTCGCAGCTCTATCGATATTTCTCCGTTAGTCCGGCAAAAATCGCCATTCTAACCAACGGCATTCAATATCAATTCTACTCCGATACCGAAGAAGTTAATAAAATGGACATGAAACCATTTTTGGAGTTTAATATGCTCACGATTGATGTCAATAACCAAGCACTATTAGACCAAATCAAGCGCTTTAGCAAAAGCCATTTCACACTCGATGAAGCAGGAAGAATGGCTATTGAAATGAAATACGGCGAAGGAATAAAACAATATCTTTTTGCTCAAATTCAAGAGCCAACAGATGATTTTGTCGCGACATTACTCGGTGCTGTTTATCCCGGAAGACGCACAGCAAAAACACTCGAACAGTATAGACCAACCGTCAAAAAAGCCTTCGGACATTTTATTGAGGAACGTGTGAGGCAAGTTGTTCGAGCAATGAATATAGCAGCACATAACGCTCAACAAAGCGAGGATTCAGGAAATCTTGTTGTCGGCAGTTCGAGCGATTCCGGTACGGGCAAAGAAATTATCACAACGGCTGAGGAGTTAGAAGGCTTCTATATCGTGAAGAGTTTACTTATCAGCATACTTGCACCGGAACGAATCGTTTACAAAGACACACTGTCGTATTTTGCCGTCATTCTTGATGCTAATGTCCGTAAAACTGTTTGTCGTCTATATTTTAATAATTCAGAAAAAAAATATATTGGTGTTTTTGAGCAAAGCGGTGAGAAAAAGTATGAATTGCAAAGCCTGAACGACATCTATCGCTTCTCTGAACAAATTTCTTCCATGGCGAGGCTGCACGACCAAAAAAGCTAACATTCACAACCTTTTCTAGAATTTTTCGGCACTGGATAACATTCACCTCTACAACTGCCGTATGAGCGTAATCTTAGCAATTCCCTGTTGCTGAATCCTTCGTTCAATTATCCCGTTTTGCAGAGTGAAGGGCGCATCGTTGCTGTTAAAAACAACGTACACAAACGAAAGTGGTAAATACTCCCACGCTAAGCGAACATTCCAAACCGTACGCTGCGCCTCGCTATTCCACTGAGCAAAACCGATAAGTTGAAATTGCGGACTCAGCGCCAAGCGCGTATTGACAGCAAGCAGATGAGTATCAAAAGACGTTCCCGCGTCAAGATTTCCGTTCAAAAGCACCTTCTTACCAAGACCCAAAATACGGTTAAATTCATAATTTGCCGTAATTTCGATATTCGGAATTGGGGCAAAGCGTAACGCTGCAATAACGGTATTAAGCGAGCCATCAAAAAAACCTCCCGTCTGAAAACGAGCATCACCGGAAATCATCGCTGATTGGTCACTAGCAATGCGGAAACGGTGGCGTGTATAGGAATACTGCCCTTCACGTACCGGTATATCAAGCGGATTAAACGAGCCATCCATCGCTTGCCAAACCTGCTGCGGGCGATATTCCACCGTCGAACCATCCTGAAAATCAAGGCTAAAAATACTTGCCTGCATATCCGCCTGCAAAAACCGTCCGTCCGAAGTCCAAAACGCATCGAAATCTCCGTCCGGAGAATAACTGCGAACGAAGGAAGGAAGCCACGAAGGACGTAAATCCAAATCAAAAGCCGGATTGAGGTTGATAAAATCCTTCAAACCCAAAAAACCTGTTCGTGTCGAATAATATTTATCCATATACTGCGCGACAACGCCCGCATAGCCCCATGTATCGGTAAAACCCGACCACACGGCACCTGCAAAACCTCGACCTTTGTCGGGGTCAATACTCACAGAAGCCATACCATGGACTGCCCAAATTTGCGTTGGTCGAAACAGCCCGTCAATTGTAGCAGTACCGGAAAGTTCAGGTACAAATCGCTCACCGGTACTATTCGTGTAAGCATCGTCGCTGCGCATTGTAACCAAAGCACCGATGCGACTTTGGTCCGAAATATTTTTCACATACCGCCCAACACCAAACCATTTTGAGGGCGCATCATCGTTGCCACGTTGCCGCATAACAATTGCACCGACAGACTGCTCCGGTGTTTGCGAAATGAATCGCGCTCCGGCATCAATCGGAACAGTATTGCCGTTATCATCCAAGCCGATACTGCGGCTAAAAAACGGCTGAATACGGTCATATCCCGTGTAAAAAAGACTTGCATTTTCCAAAAAGAATTGCCTCCGCTCTGGAAAAAAGACCGAAAAACGGCTTAAATTCACCACTTGACGGTCGGCATCAGCTTGCGCAAAATCAGTATTCACCGTAAGATCCAGCACAGAATTAGGCGTAATTGCCCATTTTACCTCGCCTCCTAATTTCGGAACACCGATGATTGTTTCTCGCTCTTGCGGAGTACCAACGGCTTTCACCGTGCGCTGCATATCCAGCAAAATGTAGGGATTCACCTGAATTGAAGCACTCGGCGGCGGCGGCTCTACACCGGTCAAAAGTGCTTCATAGATCATTCTGGAAGGGTCGAAGGCACGAGGAACGGGCGGAAAAGTGATAAATTCATTAGTGCGGCGAATTCCCCGTGAAAAAATAATACCGAATGTTTTCGCACCGTCCGCATAACGAAGCGTCTTCCAAGGTATTGCTATTTCAACCGTCCAGCCACTATCGCTTATTGACGTTCTGGCATACCATAACGCATCCCAATTGACATTTTCATCATCCTCACCGCCATACATCCGGTCACTTTGCGCTCCCGACGGCGTTACGAAAAAACCAAAAGAAGTACGCTTGTCGAGATAGGTGTCAATGTTGAACCCAAAATAATCATTTTGGTCAAGAGAAAAATCGCGTTGCAAGTTCTGTAATCTCACCCCGTATTTTTTCACGCTGTCGCGGTTAAACGCAAAGATGTAGAGATAATAAGCGTCGTATAGCACACGCACTTCCGAATCTCCGCTTGCCGGAGCACCTTGAACGGGGTTTTGCTGTGTGAAATTTTTCGTAATCGGAGCAAGATTCCATGATGCTTCCATAGCTTTACCATCAATGACAATCGGCTCTAATGCCTGAGCAGCGCTTATTTCCAGTGCTTTTTCGGGTGGTTCAAAGGCTTCTTGTGCGCTCAAGATTGAAAATAAACCTTGAAAACAGATACCCGCAACAATCAAGAGAAGCCGAGAGATTGAAAAAATTTCTTTGGAATCGTACGCGGAGCTAGGCATAATCATTCGCATAAATCTACAAAAAATGTGCAGACCGTAGAAAATTGGTCTGCACATAGTCGCTATGACGATGATGAAACTCGTTTAGTTTTCGTAATGACAAAACAAACATCTTTCTTCAGCCACCGTCAGAATACAGTGACATTCTCAAAACTTACATCAAAAGTTTTGCTAACGTTTTGCCGTAGTTTTACAGCGTCATTCGTATTCCGGCGGTCCACATTCTTCCATCGGCAGGAATAATACCCGGTCCGGGGTATCCGGTGCCACGCCGCGTAAAGTAACGATTATCGAAAAGGTTATTGATACTTCCTTCTACGCTCAGCCATTCAAGCGCCTTCCAGCATAAACTCAGGTCTGCAACGGAATACTCCGGAATCACTCCCTGTTGCCCGTCCGCTTGTGATATTGTGTTTGCTGCATTAGAAAAACTTTTCCCGACGTAGGAGTATTGAAATGTCATCGTTACGATGTCGCGGAATGTGTATGTAAGTCCTGAACGAAGCATCCACTCAGGTGCAAACTCCACTCTGTTACCAATGAGATTTTGCACGGATGTCATACCACTTTGCGAGCGCTCTGCACGAATATCCCCAACATATTGTGCGTCGGTATAACTTGCCGAGACGAACACCGACGGAGAACCTATTTGAGAAGCCAGCAATTGTGCGCCTAGTGAACGAAAAATATCTGCATCGACAAGGAACTCTACACCGATATGCTGCGATGCGGCGATATTTGTTCGGAGTGCTGTTGCTCCGGAAACAAGGCGCAAGCGTTCATCAGAGGTGAGAATTGATGCCGGTAATACGCCCACTCGGTCATTGTAACGAACAAAAAAAGCTGAAACATCCCAACGTACAGCCGTGCTAATGCTTCCACGCAAACCAATATCAGACGAAAAGCCCATGGAAGAGCGCAAATTGGGGTCCACTGCCGTTAAATCTGTTTGGAACTGGTCGCCGAAAAGAGCCGGTCTGTATGCTTGCGAAAAATTGGCATATAATTCCAACGATGGAAACAGACTAGGAGCGAGATAAGCACTCAAACCAATTCCAGCAAGAGGAACATATTCAGTGAATGCCGCATTCACAACTGTTGGTGCGCCCAGTGTATCGAATGCTTTTACCGTTGAAGCACCATACTCGCGGGTGAATGCTCCACTGCCAAAACTTGCAATACGCTCTAACCGAAATCCGGGCGTGAGCGAGATATTATCAGTAATCGAGATTTTTGCCTCAACAAAAGCGGCTGCATTAACAACAATAAAACTCAAATCACGTGTCAGAGGCGCGGCAAAACTAAAATTTACATCACTTCCGTCAAAACCTCTTCCTTGTTTACGAAGTGTATTTCCACGTGAAAAGCGTACACCACTTGCTAATGCAATGGGCAAACCACCGAGATTCATTTCATTCAACAAGCGAGCTTCTATACCGAAATTTCCGTATCCGTCGTGATTAACTCGTCGGCGATTTGCACCGTTGTCTTCGATAGCCGTGCTTGTCGTTAAACCAACGCTGTTACGCTCCCCAAGCAAACCAAAGGCTTTGATGCTAAGACGCGATGAGGTTGAAAATTCATGGTCAAACGTTAATGCAGCAACAAACCAAGGAGTTGAAAACCAATCCCGAGCACGAAATGCCTGTTGCGGATTTTGAGCATATTGTGCTTCGGTCAAACCGGACGGCTGTTGCAAGACATACGTCATTCCCGTCAATTCTACCCCAAGACGAGATGCCGAAGCCCACGAATAGCCGAGTTTCACTATTCCCGCAACTTGTTCAAAACGATTATGTTGCCGCCAGCCATCTCCGCGTTTGTAAAAACCACCAACATAATAATCGAACGCTTCATTTGTAGGCATTTTCAGCGTTCCGCCCAAACCGGTATAGGTAGAGTATAAATTCCCGGAGCCAATCATTTGAGAACTTTCTATACCAAACTCTTTGTTTTGGGGAGCAGATTTTGTAACATAATTCAGCAAGCCGCCGAATTGCGGACCGTATTGCAAACTGCTTGCACCACGCACGATATCTATTGTTTCAACCATCTCAAAAGGTGGCGTATAATAGGCTTCGGGATACCCAAAAGGATCAGAAGAAATGTCATAACCGTTTTGGCGTACGTTAAATTCCCATGAACGATTCGGACTCAAACCACGCACACCGACATTCGCCTGAATTCCTGAACCGTCATTTTCCCAAATAAAAACTCCCGGACTCTGAGCAAAGATTTGCCGGGTATTGTTCAGCGCCGTATTTGCAGCCATACCGCGAAGGTTTATTCTCTCGGTCTTCTTCCCGCTATAGAGCGCAGTGCCTTCGATATGTGGAATCGAATTGACCGCACCGCTTTTAGTTGACGAGATACTGACTGCTTGCATTTTGAATGTTTTTTGCGATGAGTCAGGTTTAATGCGGTTTTTAGGAGCATTATTAGCAATCACACCACCCGAACTTGCCGTAATGGTATAAATAACAAAAGAAGCGAGAAAAAAAGCTGTTTTCATGATGTTGAAGAAAATACTTCGTGTTAATTATTGTGATAAATCCAAATGAAAATCTAACGGTGCGAAAGCTGAAGCGAAAATGGTGCAATGAAAAAGATTAGAGGTTAACAGGAATTTCAATTTCTTTATCACCACGTAAAACTTTGACTCTTACTGTTTCTCCGGCTTTCAATTTTCCCAGAGCCTGCATATATCCTTGTATATCAGCAATATCTACATCACCAATTTTAAGGATAATATCTCCGCCCTGAATCCCTGATTTTGCAGCCGGGCGACCTTCGGAAACGGCGTCAACTTTAAGCCCTTTGCCGGCAAAACTGTAAGCGGGCATCACACCAAGCGAAACTTTGTAGGAATGTCCCGTTTGCTGTTTGACGCGCGTTTGCTGGAAGGCGAGTTTTGGTGCTGCCTGCAAACTATCAAGAATAGTTTTCACATAGCGCAAAACTTTCGTCTGCCCTGCGAAGTTAATGCGCTCAATATCGTCCGAAGGCTTATGGTAATCGCTGTGAACGCCGGTGAAGAAAAAGAGAACAGGAATTTTTTTGAGATAAAATGAGGTATGATCGGACGGTCCGACACCCGAAGAATCAAGTGCTAAAGCGAATTCATTGTTGAACGAGCGTTCAGCAACGGATTTCACGAGTGGCTCAAACGTTGGACTTGTACCTGTACCGCCCACAATTAATTCTTTTTTGCTGTCGTTAAACCGCCCAATCATATCCAGATTCACCATACAATGCACGGTTTCAAGCGCTATTGCAGGATGTTCCCCAAAATGCTTCGAGCCGAGCAAACCAAGTTCTTCGCCGGAAAAACCGATAAAGAGGAAGTTGTATGACTCTTTCATACCGTTTGTCGCATACACTCGTGCTAATTCCAGCATTCCCGCCACTCCGGAGGCATTATCATCTGCTCCGTTGTGAATTTTTCCTTTCGGTGAAGTGTCCAGTGAAGAGCCGTCATAGCCAAGCCCCAAATGGTCGAAGTGCGCCCCAATGACTATTGTATGCGCTTTTCCGTTATCCAAAAAACCTACGACGTTCATGGCAAGGCGATTGCTATCGGGCAACACATCATTTTTTTTGATAAGCGGAAAGACCTGAAAATATGAGCCTTTGTCCCCTTTCGGAATGAGTTGCAGCAAACGGAATTGCTCTGCAAGATAGTCTGCTGCTCGTTGCTCTTCCGGAGTGCTTGTGCCACGCCCTTTCAAATCATCGCTTGCCAAAAATGAAATATGCTTCCGAAGCAAGACGGAATCAATAGTTTGGGCAAGCATTACTTTGACATTCATACTTAATATCATCACAGAGTATGAAACCAGAAACAAGAAAATGTTTTTCATAATTCTCCCAGAATTGATTTATAGGAATTATTCCACCCAGTCCGCTAAAAACAAATTTGTGTCGCGTGTCCCGCCGTTATTTCTGTTGGACGAAAAAATCACCTGTTTTCCATCGGGAGAAAACATTGGAAACGCATTAAAAATACTCTCATCTGTAATTCGCTCTAATCCTGTACCGTCAGTATTAATCGTGTACAACTGAAAATCATACCCTCGCTCGGAATGATGATTCGAGGAAAAAATTATTTTTTTGCCTGACGGATGAAAAAATGGTGCCCAATTCGCTTTGCCAAGGCTCGTGATTTGCCGCAGGTTTGAGCCGTCAATATTGCAAATGTACAGCTCCATATTCGTCGGCGCAACATACCCCAAAGCAAGCAATTCCTTGTATTCAGCTATTTCTTCCTGTGTTTTCGGGCGCGAAGCACGAAAGACTAATTGCTTTCCGTCAGGCGAGAAAAATGCACCACCGTCATACCCCAAACCGCTTGTAACCTGCCGTTGGTCTGTCCCGTCTATATTCATCGTCCAAAGTTCTAGGTCACCTGAGCGGTCAGAGGTAAATACGATTTTATCGCCCTTCGGTGAAATCGTTGCTTCTGCGTCGTAGCCGAGTGTATGAGTCAATTGCTTGAGATTTTTTCCGTTATTGTCAGCCACAAAAACATCGTAGCTTTTATGCACTGCCCAAAGATATTTACGCAGATATTTTTGGTTCGTCATGACGGGTTTTGGCGTACAGATACTATCTGCATTATGCGTAGAGGCAAATAATACCCCCTTGCCGTCGGGCATGACAAATGCACAAGTTGTTACGCCCCGCCCTGTACTAACACGATTCGGACGGAAACTTGTATCCCGCATTTTCAGTGAATCTTGAAGAGCTAAATAGAAAATTTGGTCACATTGTAAACCCCATTTCGGGTTATTGGACTGAAAAGAAATTGCCTTTCCATCAGCACTAAAATAGGCTTCAGCATTGTCGCCACCGTAGGTCAATTGACGAATGTTTTTTAAATGCTTTGATTCAACGGGAATACTTCTCGTATCCGGCAATGAGTGAGGCGTTATTACGCCATGCGAAAGCGCATACTGTGAAGACAAATCTCGGGAAGCTTGGGAGATAACGATGTTTTTTTCCAAAAACATCAAAGCAATAACAACGATAAAAAAAGAATACTTCATTGCATTAGTTAAAATTAAAAATGTGCAAAAACAAGATTTAGCCCTCCAAAATACGAAAGTATGTTGTTTTTACACAGAAATATTTACATAACGATGATTGTTAGGATAAAAATCGTTTTTCAATATACTGTAATGCAGTGTACTACGGTAAATCATTATACTGTAAGAGCTTCAAAAACTTCTGTCGCAAGCCATTCCTCAAGTGCTCGGAAAGTTTTTTGCGCACTGGCAATAATAACTTTTTCTTTTTCTTCATTATCGGCAGCAACCTTGACTATGGCTTCACAGCACACTTTCCACATCATACCGACATTTGCCCCGTAACTGGAAAAATATGCCGCACCCGACACAGCATCGCGCCCGAACATTTTTTGCACTTGACGCGCTTGCAATTGCCCTCCGAGTGTTGAACCTTCCATGACATACATAACGCCAATTGCCTCTTCCATCGTTGCCATCGAAGGCAAGATCGGCGCTTCAGGTAAACTTGCAATCTCATCGTCAGTCATACCCAGCGCCCGTAAGTCTTTCTTTAATAACTCCACCTTACGGCGCTCATCAAAATTAACACCTACATCGCTCCATGCAAACCCTGCCATTGCACGTTCCAAAGGTACATGAAAGCCATAGAATTTCTGCAAAAAAAGGCGATAGTCTCTTTCGTTCAGCGTTCCGTCCATCATTGCTTTTCCAAAACGATTACCTTCAACGCTATCATGTTGTGGACGTGTCTGCGTCTTCAGTTCAGCCAGAATACGTGGGCGTTCCGTCATAGCGATACAGCTTAGATAAAGTAAAAAATTCAGTCAAGTTATTTAGATTTTGTCTAAATAACAGCACAAATATAGGAAGCCTTATGCTTTCATGCAAATTTTATTTAGATTTTGTCTAAATAAGAATTAATTACGAATAGAAAAAGCCAAAACTCCTTGTTAAATCAAGAGTTTTGGCTTTTTTATCTATCTCAAACTGCGGGCTTATTCAATAGTTCCAACCAAATGAACGATTTTTTTATCTTCACTTGTGATACGAAAAGCTATCGGCGTAGTGCCTTCGAGATATTCCAATGCAACTGTAGCAGGCAGCAAAACGGGTTTTTGGAACTGCACCTCAATTTTTTTGACGGAAAACGATTTGATGCGTTCTATCACCGAAGCAAACATACTCACAGAATACCAACCGTGGGCAAGTTTTCCGGGTAAACCAAAGGCTTTTGCCATCAGTCCCGCAATATGAATTGGGTTAAAATCGCCCGAAACCTTTGCATAATCCCACCCGATGCTGTCCGGCATGACAATCGTTCCGGCGCTTTTTGCTGCGGAAAAGTCAGGTTGTGAAGGCGCATCGCTGCTTTTTTCACCGGTTTTATCCGATTTTCCCTCCGTTTTTTCTCCGCCGCCACGCTTGGCGATATAACCGCTTCTGCACAACGCTATTTTTTTCGAGCCTTGCAAAATCTCCACCGTGAATATCGGAAAAAGTGAGCCTTTCTCTTTTCCTTCAATTTTCACGGAAGATTTCAGCGTAACGGGCTTATCAAAACTAGGTTTGTCAAACATTTCAAGGGAGTTGGAAATATGCACGATTCCCGGCGCAGCAAGCGGAAATTTACCGTCAAGCATGGTTGCGATTTGCGCCCGTTGAGCCAAAAGATAAAGCCATGTTGCAGGAAAATCTGCGCTCTGCTGAAATCCGCAAAAAGCCGAGTATTCCCTGATATTTGCGGCATCCAAGGTAACATTATCAAAGGTTTGTTCGAGCGAAATGGTTTCTTTTATCGGTGGGTTGCCGCGTGTGAGCGTGAGCATCACGGGCAAAAGCATTTGGGGAATGGAATCAAGTTGAGCCATAGCGCCTCCTTGTTGTAGAGAGGGTAGTAAAAAGGATGATTTTATTTTGAGTTTATTATTTTACTAAACGATTGGTCAGCAAAAAAAGCACGAAGACATCGGCGCTTTAATGAACGATGCGTAGGGTTTTTGTGATAAAACGCCCACCAACAGACAGTCGAGCAGCATAGATTCCCTGCGGCAGTCCGTTCAATGAGGCATTATACTGTTTTTCACCGAAAGCATTTTCTTCTTCAGCAAGTCGCATCACTTCACGCCCCAGTACATCAAAGAGGCTAAGTCTCACAGAGACAGGCTTTGCGAGAGTGAATCGAAAAGAAACCCCATCAGAGGCGGGGTTAGGTGCTATACTCAGAAGATCAGTATCCGTTTGCCGTCTTGCGGTCGGCTCTTCCGGAACAGAGGTAGTAACAGCATTCAATATAAACAAACCGCTGTTAGTGCCGATAAAAACATTAGTACTGTTTGCGGCAAGAGCGGTCATTGTGGCGGTGGCATTGGGAACAGGTGGGAAGCCCCTCCACGAGCCATTAATGGGGAGATATTGAACAATCGAAGGACCCGGTGGATAACGATAGCCGCGAAGTAATTCACCTTTTCTTGAACAGATATACCGACCACTCTCAAAATCCTTTACGGGTGCTGTCCCTGTGCTATCAAACTGTAGCTGTGAAAGAGGCAGCATAAAAATACCCCCATCCTCAAAAGCACCCAATAAACTATTGTTGTAAGTACCACTCGCATAAACAATATTATTGAAGGATGATAAATATTCAATATAAAATGACTGATTATTTCCCGGATTCAAGGCAAATCTCAATCGCGTGAATGTTTTTCCTCTATCAACTGACCGCATGAATCCACCTTTTGCGAACCATACCGTATCATTTATCGTGGCAAAACAGCTACGATATTGGTCGGCAAAAAATGTTCCGGAAAAACCACTCTTCACCCAAGAACGACCAACGTTGTCTGAATACCAGGTATTCGCTCCGACATTGAGGATTATATTACGGTCAAATCCTGCATACCCTATTGCTAATGCCTTATTAGCCCCACCGGGTAGATTACCGATGTAACTCCAAGACACACCATTCACAGACCGCCACAGTGAACTATCGGCGCTCGAAGCCCAAAATGCGGATTGTGTTACGCCAATAAAATTCGGAGGTAAATTATTAGGTAAAAGAATGGTATCAAGCCTTTCATTTCTTAGTTTCAGATAGCTCAAAGCACTCAAATTATAGACAAACACGGCACTATCATTCGCAATAACGTCTGTAATCCGCATGAGCGAAAGCCCAGTATTAACAAATTCCCAGTCTTTTCCGATATTTCTTGAACGCATGATGCCGAGCGTTGTTGCAGCGTATAGCATCCCGCGAGAAAATGCGAGTGAGCGAATCGTCATGGTTGCAGGAAGCGTAAATGCTGATTGCCAAGAAATACCCAAATCTAATGAACGAAAGATAGCTTGCGTACTAGCCGCAAAGACTAGACTGTCATTAGCGCAAGCAATAGCAACAGATGTAAAGCCGGGTTTTCTCACAACCCATGTTTTACCGCTGTCAAAGGAAGTATGCAGCAAAGAATCCTGAGTCCCAGAGAAAATGAGATTTTGACGATTAGCAATACAGGTGAGCGTTGTAGAAACGACAAGGACTTCAGGATTACGGATCACCTGTGTAAAAGGAACGGAAGCCGTTGTGAGATTGATAATACCTTCGCTTGCAGCCACAATAACCTTATCGGGAAAGCCCGCAATACCGATAATCGGTCTTGCACTCAATCTACGGGAATTCATAGGTAAAATTGCATGAAAACTCTCCCAAGAAACACCACCTGTCGTTGATGAAGAAAATGAATACAGACTTGGGAAGTCGGTAGGAATAGGAAAAACAGCAAATACTCTACCGTTATTTGATGCAAGCCCTAAAATGGTAGAAACAGCACCCAACGAGGTTATTTCTTGCCAAGTTGTGCCGTCCACACTCCTAAAGAAGCGCCCCCCTTCTGCTGCCGCATAAAGAGTATCCCCCGAACCAACAATATGAGACACATTCCCACCGTCCAAACCTACATAACGCCATGCAGGGACAGCAAATTGTGCCGAAAGTTCTTTTACATTCAGCACATGGCAGCAAACAAGCAATAACAGCAATGAATATAACCGCTTCATATCACCCGAAAAATATGTTCGTAAAATTACCTTACACGGCGAACATACAGCGTTTTCAGCACAGATGCAACAAGTTTTCCCTGCTCATCAAAAACTTCTACGGTAAATTTCGGCTCGGTTTTCGTGTTTGCATCAGCATCTGCCTTTATTTCTTTCAAGCGCTCTTCCGTCAAACGGAATTCGCACCACACACGCCCCTTGCCCGGCGAGCGAAACTGCACTTCTGCCGCTTTATCCCATACAACATAGTCTTTACCAAGATTATTCAGCAGCATAAACACATAAAACGGGTCAGTCATGGCGTAGAGCGAACCGCCGAAATGCGTCCGAAAATAATTTCCGTTGTACCATGTAAGCGGCATTTCTACTCGTACAAAGCGGAAATCATCACTGATACTTTTAACTTTTACTCCCGCGCCGAAGTACGGACCGTAGATATTGAGCAGAAACTTCAGCATTCGGGGACTAATCTTGAATTTCGTAAAACCGCCTTGCTTATATTTCTTGTGCGAAGCAGCGTGGGATAACGTTTCTTTAGACATTGAACGAAAAGAAATGTAAAAAAATATCTTGTAACAATCAGGAATTAAGCCGACATCGTTTGCTCTTTGCCCTGTACTTCAAGCCACGCGATAACAGAATGCCAAAGTGAATCTTGAAATTTTGGGCGAAAGAAATCAAAATGCCCAATAGCTGCTACGCCGATTTCTTTGGGCTTTATGTGCCGCCGCACAACAACCGTTCCGGAATAAGATACATAAGCGCATTGATCAACTGCTCTTTGAGGTGCAAATGAATCGTCATCGAAACTTAAAACTAACATATTTGTTTTCAATTCTCTGCGCCAAGAATCTCCGGCAATAATTTCCATCCCGTTTTTATTCAAAATAACTTTCGACCAATCGCTGGCAACATTTTTCGGCAAATTCTCACCCAAAGAATGTGTAGCAGAAGGAAAATAACCATAAAGTTTTGTTAAAAGCGGCATAGAAATCGAAAAGACAAACCACACAAGCGGAATACGCCAAATGTCAAAGTGAGCAAGATAGCCATGTTGCGAGCCAATTGTCACAATTGCATCGCACTCTAAAGCAGCTTCACTCATTCCCAAACAATTTCCACCAAAGCTATGACCAATATAGTATAAGGGCTGGTCAGAATGAGCCTTTTTCACATACTCCACCACAGCCGGCATGTCTTCTTTTCCCCATGTTGAATAAGAAGCTGTCGATTCTTTGACCCTCTTCCCGTCGGACAGCCCAATACCGGAATAATCAAAGGTGTAAACATCATAGCCCATTTCTGAGCAGAATGCGGCAAATTTATAGTAAAAAGTTTGCTTGACCCCTGTCGCTGCCGCAATAATCAGGCTTCTGCGCAAAGTTTTTTTTGCAGGAAACCTTGTCGCAATAATCTTTTTACCGTCGTATTTTTTGATAGCAAATGTCTCCATCATATCCTCAATTATACTTAATGAACGTTCAGTATAAAAAACCACATTCTTCCTGAATACACGTGGCAAAACCAGGTGGTAGAATTAATTGACGAGTTTGGTCAAATCAATCATCAGACCAGTTTTTGCCAATGTTTCATCTGTCAATAAAAATCCGTAATGTTTACGCAGCTGCGACATCATCAGATCATAGGGCAAATCATGAAATGAGCCGTATTCGTGCGTATAGTGCATAAATACCTTTCCTGATTTGTCATATTGCTGAAAAATAGAATCTTCTCGACCGTTAAAATCTAGTGTTTCAACGTTTAATCGCACACATAACGCAGCATTAAACGCGGGAGTAGCTTTTACCCAGCGCCCTTCCAGAAAGAGTTCCGTGCAGCCGTGAAAAACGAGTTCATTTGTTTTCAAAAATGATTCAATGCGTTCCGTTGCAATATGATTTTTTACGTTGAAAAACGCCAAGCGTGAAGGAATATTCACCGTTCTCGCTGCGGCGGCAAGCAGTAAAGCTTTACTAACGCAATGCCCATAATCTCGCGTCAGCATATCACTCGCCTTCAAACCTTGGGGACGGAAATCCAAACGATACGGGTCGTACTTAAAATCATCTCTTATTGCATTATAGAGCTGCACTGCATTCTCTACATCAGATTGCTTTTGAGAAGAATGCTTTTGGGCATAGTCAATAACCGCATTATGGTCGGAATCAACAAAATATGTTGGGCGCAAGTATAACTGTTTATCGGGGAGCATAGAAAAATGTGTATAAGCTATGAAAAAAAAGACGCTTCTAGACAAGTGTCAAGCGCAATTTTGCTCGTTCCAACATATCATCCATATAGCGTTTATCACCAAAAATACGAAGAAACATCACTGCACCTTCAAATTCCTGTACGCTTTGTTCTGCAATACGCTTTGCTTTTTCTTCCTGGTAAACAGCCGAGTAAATCTGCGCCATTGCATCAATCCAATCTTGAAAAAACTCTTTGAGATATGGGGCAAATTCAGGCAATGATGACAACGTTTCCAGTGCTGTATTTGCCATCAGACAACCACCTTCGTTTTTGGAGAACATTCGTTGTGCTTTGGCAAGAAATTTTTCTAATTTTTCTTCAGGAGTCAATTTATCAGAATATGCCAAGGCAAATAATGTTGTTTTGAAGTGCAAATGAACGCCATGCAGGACGGCTTTCATCAATTCTTCTTTGCTTTCAAAATGATGATAAAAAATTCCTTTGGTCAATCCACAAGCCTCTGCGAGGTCATTCATAGATGTATTATGATACCCTTGTTTGCGGAAGACTTGTGCGGAAGTAAATATCATTTCCTCACGGCTTATTTTTTGTAAAGGCATATTGTTGTTTGAGTTTGTTCAACATTTCCTTCAAAGATACTGAACGGTCGGTAAGTATGCAAGCAAAAAATGTACGCATTATTCTAAACTCGGTATTTGAACAGTGAATGCAGCCCCATGTCCTTTAACACTTTCTAAATATATTGTTCCATCCAGCATTTGTACAAGCTTTTTAACGATTGAAAGCCCTAACCCTGTCGATTCTTCACCGCCCGTAGGCTTTGCTGAAAGCCGAACGAATTTCCCGAAGACTTTTTCTTTATCTTCCTCGCTAAATCCTGGTCCTTCATCGCGGACGCAAATACTCAGAGCTTGGGGCATAATATTTTGTGAAGACACATGTTCTGATTCGCCATTTTCAGCTTGAACGCTGACCCATACACGCTTTCCACGAGGTGAGTATTTAAGGGCATTATCAAGAAGATTTTCAACAATTTCAGCAACAATTGATTCATCCGTCCGTAGCTCTAATTTTTCGGGAGCACAACTGAGATCCACGATAATTTCTTTTGCATGAGCATGAACAAGATGCTCTTCAACAATGAAGCGCACCGTTTCACAAATATCAATCGTCTGAACATGAAGAGTTTTTGCCCCCTGTTCCAAAGCATTAACATTCAGCAACTTCGTAATAATATTGAGCATTCGTTCTGAACTGTGCAACATCCGCTCTCCCAAAACAATAACCCGCTCTTGAGACAAGTCTTTGCTTGTCAGCGACGATGAAGCCATCATAATAGTAGTAAGAGGATTTTTCAAATCATGCGCAACAATACCGAGCAATTCGTCTTTTTCATAATTGAGCGCTGCTAAACGCTCATTTGCTTGCTCTAAACGAGAATTTGTCTCGGTCAAACGCTCATTTTTTGCATCGAGTTCACTATTAGAGGATTCTAAAGCAGTATTTGCCTCTTGGATGTGTTTTGATTGTTCTTCCAGTAGCGCTTGTTGCTTGATCATAATGCTATTGATTTCTCTCAATGCAGCTTCGGAGCGTGCAATAAAGCGGTATCGATGTATACCTAAAGCCAGAAGCACCAGCGCAAAACTCATTCCCGCCAGCAGATAATTTCGCATCGTTGAAAGTTCCGATTGCTCCTTTTCCGCTAAAGCCAGTTCCTTTGCATTTTTCTCCGCCGTTCTCATCATATCTAGGGTCTTCATCCGTTCAGCGATATTCAGTGAAGTCAACGAATCGCGAAGCGACGCTGTCAGACGATAAAACTCAAGAGCTTGGGCGTGTTTTCCTGTTTCAGCTGCCAATATCGAAAGTCGTTCATAGATAAGTGCCATATCTGTAAGCACCTTGAGACTATCGGCAATATGTAGTCCTCTGTAAGCAACATCAAAGGCTTTTACAAATTGTTTTTTTGACGCATATATCGCCGCAATATTTTCTAGCGAGCGTACAACGTATTGCCCAGAACCTTCCTTTTCAAAGCGTTTCAATGCTGCGGTTTGATAAACTAATGCAGAGTCAAGATTATTCATGGCATAGTGAATTGTCCCCAAGTGAAATAAAGCAATATTGGCATAAAACGGATCGGATGAACGATACGCGTATTGCAAAGCATCGGTGACCAAATTTAATGCGTCTTGAAATTCGGAGCGCTTTAAGGCTATATCGCCCAAATTGCCGAGAACTAAAGAAATTCCGTCATCAAAACCGGAGGCACGAAACATTTCCAGAGAACGGAGAAAGTAATCTTTGGCAATCGGTAACCTGCCTTGTGCTTTGTACAAATACCCAATGTTATTCAACAAAAAAGCCTCTTGAACCTTATCCCCAAGCGCTCGATATAATTCTATTGCTTCAATGTGAGCATCCAAACCGGCATTGTAATGTCCTTCGTAAATTGCGACAATACCAATAACCATTTTTGCCCGTGCTTCCCCTTTTTTGTCACCGATGTGTTTTGCTCGCAAGAGGGCTTCATTTGCATAAACAAGTGCTGTATCATGTTCAGTATTTCGCACAGTATAAGCAATTTCATTCATCAGTCGAATAATAGAGGTATCGGAAAAAATTTTCCCCGATACTTGCTCGCGTGCAAGCAAACGTTTGAGAGAATCTGCTGTCGGATTTTGACTATACAGTACCGTAGCACTTCCCCAGAAGAGAAGTACGAACAATACGTTTATTCTGCGATAAAAATCCTCATTCATGGTGTACATTCATTCCGAAATACGTTTTATCAAATCAAGAGGAAGGAATTTTTAGCCGTGATAAACTGTAAATTTAGCGGATTACGGGCTCTTTTCCCAATAAGAAATAGGTTTTCATACGACCTTTGCCCTTCACGTCAATTTCGCCCCGCTCTTCAAAAAGAAAAACCGGCTGAACGGTGAATTGGTCATTTGCCCTTGATGTAGTTGTCATTGCTATATTCGCAGTATCAGCGTCGGTTGCCCAATGACGTTCATCTATGCCAGACAAACGAGTAAAAGACAGTACCGTTTTAACATCTTCCGAAACGTGTATTTTTCCCGCTTCTCCATGCGATTCCATCCTCGATGCAGTATTGACGGTATCGCCCCAAAGGTCATACGTGAATTTTTTCTTGCCAATAACGCCTGCGACTACGCTACCGGTATGCATTCCAATTCTGACGTTAATATCTCCATAGAATCCCTCTTCCGAAAGTCGAAAGGAGATAATTTGAATTGCATCAAGCATTTCCAACGCAGCTAGTGCTGCTGCAGCGGCATGGTCAGCGCGAGGATACGGAATACCACTTGCAATCATGTACGCATCGCCGATAGTTTTTATTTTCTCTAAGCCGTATTTAACGGTGATTCCATCAAATATTGTAAAAATGTGGTCAAGGACTTTCACAATTTCCGAAGCAGAATAATCACCTGCGAGCCTCGTAAAACCAACAATATCGACAAAAACGACCGTGACATTTTCAAACGCATCGGCAATAAAGTTTTCACCGGATCGCAGTCGTTGCGCAATAGGCACGGGAAGCATATTCATTAACAGACGCTCTAATTCTTTTTGTACTTCGGCAAGCTCCACATTCTTCAAGCGATAAATTTCCGCTTCTTTTTGTGCTTGTTCCGAAGCAAAACCTTGTTGTAAATACTGTATTGCACGCTTACCGTCTTGAATAGCGGTTTGTTCACGAAGGGCATGAAAGCGCTCCAAATTACTAAACGCACGTTCAGTATCGCCTTTTGCTTTATAGCACTGCGTGAGAAGTTCATACACTTTTGCTTGATAGGTCATTGCCTGCGTTTCTTGTAGCACTTTTTCAGCACGTAGCAGATAATTTATTGCCTTATCGGTGCGTTCGGCACGGCAATACACTTCCCCGATGACAAGATACGCCTGCGCTCTTTCCAGAGGTGTTGCGTCTTGACCACTTATATCGATCGTCGCAAAAAGCAATTCTAAAGCCATATCAAAACGCTCCTGCTCGGCATACATTTCTGCAACACCAATAAGTGCCTTGCGTACTCCGGCAGTATTTCCGGCATGTTTGTATGCAGCAAGTGCTTGTTCAAAAAAAATTCTTGCTTGATTAAAACCTCGCTGCTCTTTATGAGCACCGGCAATACTCATCAGTGCAGCAGCACGTTCACTTCCTTCTTCTGTACCTTCAAGCAATCGCAACGATTCTCGATAATGTTGAAGCGCCGTCGGTATTTCTCCCAAACCGAAATAGGCATCTCCACTCGCTTTCAAAATCTTTGCGTTTTCAATTGATAATCCTTCGATTTCAGCCAGAGTCTTCGCTTTTGCGAGATACTCCAGCGCGGTGGTGAACATAGCAATACGCAGGTAGGAAATTCCCGTCCAACGTAATGATGCGGCTTGTAAGGCTGATAAATGCAGAAGTTCTGTTTGTTTGGTAATTTGAAACAATCGCGGCAGGGCATCATCAAATGAAGCAGATTCGACAGCAATGACAGCTATTGCTAACGCAGCCTCTAATTCCATAATTTCATTACGTGATGACCTTGCTTGATGCAAGGCTTCCGAAGCATATTCCGTAGCACGGCGATGATCAATAGTGGCAAGGATGTAGGCTACTTCAACCGCCAAACGACAGTATTCGAGCGGTGGAAGTTCTTCCCTTGTTCGTAAGCGAGCTTCAAGTATTTCTAATCGCGCATTCACGTATTGTTCCGTTATTCTCTTTATATGTTTACCAATGTTATTTCTTTTTCCCCATCAAAAACCAGCCAGTCTGCTTATTCCAAAGTAGTTCAATAGTTTTGAATTTGCAGTCTTCAAACAGTTTTTTATACTCCGACAGAATCACGGTTTCGCAGCGGTGCGTCAGTGTCGCTTGAATGGTAGTTCCTTTGCGAGGTAAGGAATAATCAATTCCAAGACCAGTTCCACGTTTGTTATCTTCGGGAGAATAACTAATAATCCCACCAACATCTATCAAATTGGGTGTATTTTTTTGTCCGTAAAATTCACTAATGCGAACACTCGGTAGAAGTTCACCTGTTACATCACGCCATTCACCGCCATCTTGGACATAAAATTTGAGAGAGGCACGTTTGCAGGGGCTTTGTGGTGAATCTGACATTTCTTGATACGCATAATACTTCGTTCCGTCTTCGGTTTTGTATAGTACAAAATTTACTTCAACATTAGTCGTCGGGTCGGGATCGCCGAGAATTTTAATGGAGAGATACCCTGCCTCAGCATCGTAAACCACAAGATTTGATTTTGACGGCGTGACGGAGGCTTCCGGACGTTTATGAGGAAAGCGCTGAAAAACTTCTCTGTGGCTTTGCGCAAAGGCTTGTAACGGCAGATAAAATATAGCCACTAACAAAAAGCAAACAACAATAACAGTAGAATACGAAAAGCGTACAAAAAAATTCTTAAACAAATGTGGTGAATGTCTCAAGTTCATCATACAAACATGCGTTAGAAAGTTATTGAACATGGAATCAATACTGTTTCGTCAGCAACAGCAGAGCGCATTGCACGACGATTTTGCAATTTCACGTAGAGTTTGACGGCAATTGTACCACGTAAGGTTTTCCCTTTCAACGAAATTTTGGGAAGCCCACGAAGCGAAGCATTTATTAAGAACACACCGGAATCGAAAAATCCTGAAACACCTATATTTTGAGGCTTTAACGCTGAAGAAAGTTTTTCATCTGGCACAGTTCCCGAATAAAACTGCAAGGATGTCTGAGAAAAATCGAATGAGGGATCAGCGACTTCTAAATCATTCACCAATGCCACAGCAATTTTGCCATTTTCTACATCCACCGGCTTTGCAAAATCTACTCTAATGCCTTTGATAACAAACGAATACTCACCAGTTTTGGGTGCTTTACCTTTGGTCATACCATTTTCTACAACAACTTTTGAAACGTCAAACTTTGGCGGAAGTTGCTGTACTTCAAACGTGTGCGACCAAAGAATTTGTTTTGAAGCAGAAGCAGAAGCAGAAGTAGAGTGTGCTGGCAAACGATAAATTGTTACATCCACTTTGCGTGCGTAACCGGGAATCGGTAAGCCAGTAAACGGTACGGTATATGGTGCGTGGATTGGTTCATCACCCATACACTTAGTAGAAATTTTTATTTCATCCGCAGCAATGCTCGCTTCACGCGCCAAATCAGTTTGAAAACGAATTGCCTCACCAAAATACAAGACCGTAGAGCGTAGTTCTGAAGCAGCTTTTGGAGCAAGAGTCTCTAATGTCTGTGCATGAAGCTCGCCGGAAATTTTATGAGAAAAAACTGCCCCATTTCCCTCAATCAGGATCACAAATAAGCAGTACAGCAAAAATCGGTTTTGTCGCATATTTTCTCGGAAGCAAGATGAAACAATGATTGTGATTCAAGATTCTTTACATACGCAATATACCGTAAAAAAAATGTGCAGCCCAACGCAAAATGCGAAAGGCTGCACACGATAGCTTGATTCCGAAACAATAATAATCACAAGACCGGTTCTAGAATCGGCTGTTCCTGAAAAGGAACACCAAAATCTTTACACATCAATTTATGCGTTGTTTCTGCCGTCATTAGTACGCCGGGGACACCAGCACCGGGATGTGTGCTTGTACCGACGATGTATAAATTGGAAACGTCTTCACTGCGGTTATGCGGACGGAAGTATGCCGTTTGAATTAGCGACGGTTCTACTCCCCACGCGCTTCCCAAATGGCTATTGCGGTCGCGTTTGAAATCTTCCGGCGTAAAGAGCTCCAAAACTTCTAAATTTTCGCGTAAATCCTTCATGCCAAATTCTTCTTCCAAAAACTTCAACACTTTGTCGGCGTACTGCTGTTTGATGTCTTCCCACTTCAAACCCGAAGCTAAATTTGCGACCGGAATGAGCACATACATACTTTCGCAACCTTCCGGAGCCATAGAACTATCAGTTCGCGTGGGTACGTGCAGATACATCGAAAAATCTTCGGGCAGAACTTTTTTATCGAAAATGTCCTTCACCAATTCTTTGTACCGCTCCGATAAAATCAAGGTATGATGCAGTAATTCGGGATATTTCTTCTTCGTTCCCATGTACATCAAAAAGGCACTCATGGAATAATCCAAATTGTTTACCTTTTTGTCTGTCCATTTTTTTCGGTGTTCCGGCTTAATGAGTTTAGTTTGTGTATGGGCAAAATCAGCATTAGAAACAACGGCATCTATCGGAAAAACTTCACCATTGGCTTTAATACCCGTTGCACGACCATTTTTTACGATAATTTCTTCGACGGGGCTGGAAGTTTTGATTTCGCCGCCCAATTCAAGGAATAACTTTTCTAAAGCTTGGACAAAAGCATACATTCCGCCTGTGGAGAACCATACACCGCCATTTTTTTCCAAATACGGAATCATCAGATAAATTGCGGGTGCTCGGAAAGGACTTGCACCAATAAACAAAGGGTGGAATGAGAAGGTAAAGCGTGTACGGAAGTCCTTAAAATAACGTTTGACGAAGGTGTACGCCGGAAAAAGAGCATTCAATTTCAACGCTCTGGGCACAAACCCGAAGTAGGTTTTTAAGTCCATAAACGGCGTTGTTCCAAGTCCGTCGGTAATCACAGCATCATAGAGGTTTTTCGCATCTTGCATAAAACGGTCATAATTTGCGGCATCATGGGCACTGAATTTTGCAAATTCAGCTTTCATACGCTCTGCATCGCCTGTGTAATCAATAAACGTTTTATCATGGAAATAAATACGATAAAACGGGTCGAGATAGTGCATTTCTAGATAATCTTCCATGCGCTTCCCAGCAGTAGCGAAGACTTTTTGAATGACGTCCGGCGCAGTAATGAGTGAAGGTCCCATATCGAAGGTATAGCCGTTTTTCTTGAGTTGATAGGCATGACCGCCGACTCGCTCATTTTTCTCGAAGATAGTAACGTCAAATCCCTGTGCTTGCAAACGCACTGCTGCGGACAATCCGCCAAAACCTGAACCAATAATGGCAACTTTTTTTCGCATATTTCTTGCTAAATAGTGGTGAAGTGTGGAGCAAATCTTTAGCGCTTTATGTGGTGATAATAGAAGTGAAAAGCGTACAAACATTTGCTTTGTGGATATGTTTGTATTCAAGACGAATATAGCTTTTTTTTCCTGTATGTATTCTAACATTTTTATACCATTTTCAAACAAAAAAACCCGATACTTCAGGGAAGCATCGGGTTTTGATCATGTTCTTTTTTGACAAGGAACTGTTACGGATTATACCACGCATTGGTACCGTCAGAAGTTCCGCCCGGTGACTGCGGTGTTTGTCCGCCAAATGTGTACAAGGGCTGTTGAACTGTCAGTAACTCCTCTGCAGGAACAGGAAAATGAAGAATAGTACCACGTTGTAGTAAATCTCGCCGACGCATATCCTTGAAGTGAATACCAAAATCACTAAGCATCAACTCTAAATCACGCTCTTTGAAGATAGCTTCTAACACTTCAGCCCGTGTAGCCGTGGAAGCAATATTCGGTAATTTACCAATCGTATTCCGTCTTCCACTATTCAAAATCGCAATAGCACCAGCCAAATCATTGGTCATCGCCAATGCTTCAGCGCGAAGTAATCGTGATGTTTCTGCATACAAGAAGACAGAAGGACCAATACCGTTAGCAGCATAAAGAGCATCATAACGTGCAAAGCGATAGTGACTACGAAGTTGCGGACCGCGATCAGCGCGGAAAAATGCCAGACCGGACTCGTACTTAAAATATTCAGCCAATCGAGCATCGGTAGAAGTTGCTTGACGGAATGACGTACCGGTGAGCGGAAAACGTTTCGGATAAGTCGTATCCATCAAGCGAATAATGCGGTGGTCAGCACGCCAATACCAATCTAAGCCTGCAATTTCTTGCAAACCGTTACGCCAATTTTGTCCGTCAAGATTAATAATATAATCTTGTGTCATCACTTTGTCTGCTGGAAGATACCGAAGAACTTTTGCCCAGTCAGTTTGTGCATTCTCAGCGCGAGTGCGAGCATTTTGGACTAAGAAATTAGCTGCGTAAGTCCGCGCCAAACGTTCAAGCGTGAGATTTGTCAATCGAGCAGGAGTATTCACAAAGTTTGCCGGAAATGTAAAAGTGTTAGCAGCACAAATCTCAATAACGACATCAAAGTTTTTTACCGACTCATTCATCAAATCTTTGTAAGATGAAAATGGTACATTTTTGCTCACATCGGTGTCGTAATTGACAATATATCCTTTATCAAACGTATTAGCAATATAGCCTTGCGCCATTGCTTTCACAAAATATGCCGCCGCACGAACCATTTGTGTTTCAGAACCATTGGGTCCAATGGAAAATTTATCTTGCTCAATTGCACGGATAACATCGTTAGCACTGGAAATTGCTGCATTCCACCGACGAAATGGCAAGGCAATTTGATCAAGATCAGTAAATGCTGTTGTATTATTGAACGGATTACGAGGCTCAATTTTAAAAATTGCCCACCATGAACGAACGTTATTCGTCATGGTGATGTAATCCCCCGTCCATTCCATACTCGTGTTACAGTAATAAGCATTTTGATTATTGCCCCATGCGCTATACATATTAACAAACGCCCCTGCTGTAACACTTTTCAAATCATCCGGTGTCGCCAAAACGCGCTTTGTTTCGGGATTATTAAGATTCGTTACCTGCAAATCCGCACAACCCGATGCAATAATCAAGGCAACACAAGCCAGCCAAGAAAAAATTCGTGTTTTCATAATCAAGTTTTCGTTGTAATGAGAAAATTTGCGAATTGTTGTTTCGATATACTCTAGAAGACAGAAAACCATTTCGGTTCGATTCTGCTTCCTAATATATTTAGAAACGAATTTGAATTGCACCTGTAAATGTGCGGAATACCGGATACGTAAACTGGTCAACACGGAAGTTTACCGAATTACTGCTAAATGCTACTTCCGGATTGTAACCCGAATAATCAGAGAACATAAACAAATTTCTACCAATGACCGATAAACGAACATCACGAACAAAAGAAAGTCCGATACGCTCGAATAAATCATGGTCAAAACGATACGAAAGATTGATTTCACGAACAGCAAGAAAATCTCCACGTTCCACAAAGTGGCTTGTTGGATTATTACCATTATACAAACCGGCAGTGTAATAGCTCACACGTTTCTTTTGATCATTCGGTTTGGCAGCTTGATCTAAATCACCATGACGCTCATTAAAATACAAGAGTTGGCGTGTAGCGTTATAGACGTTTCCACCAATTTGAGCATCAATAACAAAGTATAAAGAAAGATTCTCGTAGGAAAGAGTGTTCGTGAATCCGAATACAAAATCAGGATTAGAGTCACCAATTCGAGTGACCAAAGGCTGACCTGTTACTGGATCAAGCAACAAGAATGGACGCTCGTCAACCGAGTATTCATTATTTGTCATGGCAGGAACACCGGTTGCAACCGGACGGAAACGACGAATAACATAGCCGTCAGAATTGATAACAAAATCTTCCGGACGCAAATTAGCAGCACCTGCCAAGTTATTCACAAATCCGGCTGAATTTGTTGTCAGTTCAGTGAGAGAACGAGCAAACTTATTTCCAAACATAGCACCAAAAGGCTGTCCGGCTTCAATACGGAACATGGAATTTGCAATGGCAATACTTCCCGCCTGCCCGTCAAGACCATTTGTTGAAAATGGTGGAACGCCCAGTTCAGTTACAAGAGCCCGCGTTTGATATCCGGTTAAATTAAAATTCCACTTAAATGGACCTTCTTTAATCAACTCAGCGCCCAATGAAAATTCAATTGTTGTATTACGCATTGTGCCGGCATTCTGGAATTGCTCCGAAAAACCTGCACCACCGAATAGCGGAACACGAAGAATTTGGTCACGCGCATCAGTTTGAGCGTAATTTACTTCGAGATTAAACATATCTAAAAACGCAAGGTTCATTCCAAATTCCAGCTCGCCAACGCGCGTTGGTCGGAGATTAGCATTACCAATGGCGCGTTTCACAGCAACACCGTTAACCAATTCAAAGGTCTCGTATTGAGCGCGAAATACCGGACGCTGTCCTGAAGTACCATACGAAGCACGAAGTTTCCACTCTTGGATTCCCGGAATTTTCAAGTCTTCGTTCAGGCGATACGAAATACTTCCGCGATAGAAAAATTGATAGCGTTCGTTAATACCAAAAAGCGACGAACCATCGCGACGAATGAGACCATCAATAATATATTTGTCTTTGTAATCAAATTTCAAATTCGCAAATATATTTTCTGCGCGAATATCACGTTGCTCCGAAAACACATTCAATGTTGTTCTATCGAGGTTTTGCAATTGTGGTACACCATCAACGGCAAAATTATTGCCACCAATAAAATTACGGTCATAATTGTACTGCTCATACTGATAGCGCAATGTCAAACCGAGATTAAAATCGTCAAACTGCTTGTTAATATAGGCAGTTCCCGTAGCCACCAAGTTTCCTTCGACAATATTATCTTGGTTCATGCCTCCGTTCGTATAGCCACTCATATTTGCATTATACGTATTTTTTTGCGTGACAACCTCACGAAAATATCCAAGTCGGTCATATGAAGTTTGCGCTTCAACTCTCAACCAATCTGTAATAGCATAGGATGCCGTAACATTACCGAGTAAGCGATTACGATTAATGCCAAAGGTAGTTGTCGAAAGACTGTAAAGCGGATTGATACCATTATTACCACTGGTAATGCGCCCAGGAAAAGCATAGTAATTGCTTCCATCCGGATTTTTCTGGTACACGTCAAAATCAGGTTCCAAAAGAAGAACCCCGTAAAACGGTCCACCCTGCGCACGCTCAGTTGCATCAGGACCTGAAGAACTACTATATAAGAACGAGGTCGAAACTTTGAAGCGCTCATTTACTTTTTGATCGACGTTTAATCGCGCATTCAGACGCTCATATGCAGGAATTCCCTGTAAAATACCGTTTGACTGTAAACGCTCAAATGAAGTCAAAAAGTTGGTATTTTTTTGTGTTGAGCCAACGGAAATATAATTAGTATTAAACGGCTGAGAGCGCAATAATTCTCGTTGGTGATTACGAATTTGTCCCGGAAACTTACCATCCATCAATTGATCTGCCTTGAAAATGCGAGTTGCCGGATTTGCCGGATTTGATAAACGAAATGAACCATCAGTATTCAATTCCCAACGATGACTACGATTAACCGGAAATTCTTTTTGCAAGTCCGTTACCCCCCACTCACTCCGCACGGTAATGTCCGTTGCACCTTCAAATTCAGCACCACGACGAGTAATAATCTGAATCACGCCATTACCTGCCTGTGACCCGTACAAGGAAGCCCCTGCCGCACCTTTAACAATCTCAATGGAAACGACATCGTTCATATTAATATCTGCCAATGAAGTACCCGGCGGCGTAAGAATACCATCAATCACAATAAGGGGACTTGAATTACCCTGAATATTAGTTGCACCGCGCAAACGAATATCAGGAGCGGTTCCGGGAATCCCTGTTGATTGAACAATTTGAACACCGCTCGCTTTGCCGCGTAAAGCATTTGCAGCATCGACCGCTGGCACTTCTTTCAAGGTTGCTTCACCAACTTTAGAAATAGCAAAGCCAAGTTTCTTAACAGAAGTGCCCTCAGAAACACCTGTTACAACAACTTCATCCAGAAGTTTAGCATCAGTTTCAATTTTCACGTCAATAACCGAACGCTCTTCGATAGCGATTTCTCGCGTTTTGTAACCGACCGAACGAAATACAAGTGTTGTACCACCTTCAGGTACATTAAGCTTGTACTCTCCTTTTGCGTTACTTACCGCACCTGCTTTGGTGCCTTTGACTGTAACGGTAATACCTGCGACAGGATTACCCTCACTATTTTTAATCACCCCCGAAACAGTTTTTTCCTGCGCATAAACAGCAACGGAAAGCAATATTCCGAGTGCAAAAAACAGAAAACGTTTCATCATAATCTGTACCCTTAATAATATAGAATTGAAAGAACGTACTTTTTCGCAATGCGAACGTACACAATTGCATTGTTATCTATTATTTAACACGCGTTTATCCCTTGTTTTTTCGAGAAGCAAAGATAAAATAATTTCAGAGAATCAAATACTATTTTTTAAGAATCTCTTAATTATTGGCACAAAAATTTTCTATCTGAGAATTTTTAATGAACCAGTAGCAATATGGCTTTTTCCTATTAAGCGATAAAAATATGTTCCTGATTCCAAGTTGTTCGTATAAATTATCAACTCTGCCTGAGAAATTGATTCGGTTGACAACCTTACAGAGGTAATTTCTGAACCAACAACACTGTAAATCCCCAAAACATAATCTCCCGCGTGTAGATTATCAATGTTCAGTATCACATATTCATTTGCTGGATTAGGATAGATCATGCTGTGCAGAACGCCAAATTTTTCTCCATTGTTATTTGGAATAAGGGTATTATTTGAAAGCCCCCCGATTGTTCCGAACGAATTCCCAGTCAGCGTATTTCCTACAAGACCAATACGCGGAATAAGCCTCACATCAACGCTACACCGCGAATTTGATTCTAAAATACGCACCCCACCGTCACCCTGCAAAGAAAGAACTTCGTTATCACAAAACCTTGTAAGCGTCAAAGTATCACGATATTGTCGAATAAGTTCCGGTGAAAAGCAAACAGTGAGCTTTCTAAATTCTCCGGGCGGAATGCGAAGCGGAAATTGTGAGAGCGGCGAAGAAAAAATGACATTACTTTGTAAAAAAGGCGCGTTAAGAATAAGGGGTAGAAGCCCGTCATTCCAAGCTTGAACGGTTTGACACGTAGTTGTTCCGGCATCTGTTGTAAGGAAATTGACCTGTCCTAATCGCGTTTGCGCCGTCGCTGAAGTGCTTGGCGGTGTAAAGACAATACGTAATGGAAAACCTTGAAGCGTATCACGCACAAGTATCGTGTTGCCAACGGAATCTTGTACCACGATACTCACGACACCATCACGTCGGGAATTCAAAAGAGTTGCAATAGCAGAAATAAAACCGTCACCATTACGGACGGTTGAAACAGTAACATTTTGTAAAGAATTTGATGGAAATTGTACATCTGTAGCCGCATCGTCGTCCTCGAATATGTTTATCTTACCAGCTTGCAGATGGCTTCAAGCTGAGGTTCAATGCCGTTTTGATAGTCTCTTTTGGGTTCTGTTCTCAGATCTAACGTTGCGGGTTCCATGGCATTGAAAGAAGATTGACGTTGAAGTTTTAATGAAATTACGCAAAAACTCTGGAATATCAAGCAAAAGCCCGATACTTCAGGGAAGTATCGGGCTTTTGAAATTGTCTAGTCTTGATTAACAGGTTGTGGTTGGCTGTTCGGATTGGGAGTTCCTCGCCGAGTCTCACCGATACAACTTGTTATTCCAACTGTGAGTACAATAAGCATACTCAATACCAACATGACTCTTTTCATTACTACTCCTTTCTAGCAAGTAAAGGATAAAGTAAAAGTTGCGATGTGTTTAAGCAAACGCAGATCTACAACAAATATACTTATCTTCCACCATCCCACCAAACAGGCGTTGTTAAGTCGCCTGCATCGCGTACACCTTGGCGTGTAAGAGCTGCCTTACGGTTGTCGTCGTTATAGAAGCGCTCTTCTTGAGGATAAGGG
>ERZ1066127.74-NODE-74-length-66373-cov-14.506966_pt1 | contig 66373 bp, 73 predicted proteins | sample MGYA00382774_ERZ1066127 | MGnify/ENA primary metagenome ERZ1066127 (study PRJEB33369, sample SAMEA5778357) | biofilm metagenome | biome: Industrial cooling water; feature: Water cooling tower basin; material: Biofilm | place: United Arab Emirates | collected...
CGGTAAAATTGGGCTCGGTATTCAATACCAACAGGTTTTGCGCATCCAGCTGCAGGTCGAGACGCGTACGTCGGAACGATTGGTGTAAGATTTTACCGCCTAAAGTCCCCTTTCCGCCACTGTCATCAGTGATGTCGGCCCCATCGAAATCAATGCTGGTAGGGGTAAATACAACCCGCTTGTTGACGTTGTAATATTGATTGAGAAAATCCACCCGCGTTCGGGCTTGCTCCAACTCGGCCTGACCAGTTAGTTGCAAATCACGCCAACTTCCTTTTAAAAACAACTGAGCCGTGGCGCGCCCGCTTAGGTCGCTGAAGGTGGGCTTGAGCAGATGTTCGAGGGGATGAATGGGAGAATGATTCAATCGTGCCTGCAAATTCACTTGCTCAGTGCTTCCGGGCCTGCCTAAAGTCCCTTCAATCACAGCCAAGGTGTCGCCTTCACTTACTAGTTCCGCTTTTAAATCGGCCTCACCTCGGTCAATGGCATATACCGACGATACATTTAAATCGCCCAAAGGCTGGCCATCTAACACCAATTCACTCACCGCTATGGTTCCAAATACCGCCGCTTCACCCAACAAAGATTGCGCTTGCAAGTCCATGTTCGCGTAACCCTCCATCGATGTTTTGTAAATGGCTAACAACGGATTGAGCTGTTGTAAATCAACATCTTGCAATTGCAATAGCAAGGTATCTGATGGCTGTGCACCCAAACGTCCACGTAAACCTACAAATTGCCCCGACTGGCTGAAGTTGACCGAAGGTATCAAAATGCCACTGTCTTCAAACAAGATGGCACCTTGTTGATTTAATTCCCAGCGGTTGTCGTAAACAGTTAAAAACGAGGGATTGAAAGTTAATGCTGGCTTGCCATGGGCGAAATCAACAAGTCCGTCTAGCCGCAAGTCGTTATAGGCAGCTTCGCCCATGGCCCGGAGCTGAAAACCCAAGGTATCGTTGCTGATGACCTGCTCAAGGCTGAGCTGCTGTGCAACAAGGGCATCGGCGTACCACAACGTGTCGGCATAGAGGTCGAAAAAAATGCTGTCGCTGTCAGAAGTGCCCAACAATTGCAAGTTGTTGAGGCGCACCCCTGCACGACGTAATTCAGGAGCCTCCAAGGCCATGTCTAAGGCATTGCTGGCAGCATCCAGGGTAGCATGCCCGCGAAGTGGACCTATGGTGTATTCGCCAGGCGCCAACCAATCGACCAGCGACTGTGCTTGACGGATATCAAATTGGGCCTCTACGAATTGCAAGCTGTCAGGAAACGGAGGCTGCTTTTCGCGCTGCACAAAGTGGTGGACATAATGCTTCAAAAGGTTTGGGAATGTGCTCCAAGCAAAATCACCTCGAATTTCCGCTTGACCAAAAGGACTTTCGAGTCGCAGGCGACGTGGAAAATCGCTGTCAGCATACGAAAACACATTCAGTTCGTTGAGTTGCAACTGACGTTGGTTGAAACCTAATTGCATGAGGCGCAAGCTAAACTCGCCAAATAGCTCATCTACCGAGGCCCCTTCACCACATAATTCAGCGTAACCGCTGATTCCGATGGTATCCTTCGTCCAACCCAAAGCCTGCAATTGCAAGGTATCAATCTCAGCAACAAAGTTGAAAAACGGCACCTCACCACTTAAATCGGCCAAACCAAAAAAGCGCAAATGGGCGTTGCTGTCGGCTATGCGCAATTGGCCACTGTAGGCTTGGCGATCGAGGTAACCATCCAACTGTATGCCTTGGTAGCGGTACTGGTTGTAATCAACAAAATTAACTTGACCATTTAATTGTCCTTCAAAGTCATCCCAGCGATTACCTTGCCCTTTGATGTCGGTTGCAAGATCAATTTTGCCCAAAGTGCTGTCGCCAGTAAGCAAGGCCAAATCGAAATTTTCCAAGGCCACAAAGCCCGAATAGGTCGATTTAATGGGGTCGATTTTGATGTTAAGATCGCTCCTTATTTGCCCCAAATTGGTGCCAAATGATCCTTTGGCCACGAAGTCATTTAAGTAGCCGAAAGCATCGCCTCGCATTTCCAGGTAGGTTAACCCTTTTAATTGCTCGGGCAAATTACCAAGCCGAAGAGCGACAGCGAGTTCTTGCCAATTGAAATAGGCTTCATCGAACCGCAGATCGTAGAGTGCCGCTTCGTAGTCGGGAAGCCCTGTGATGCTCACTGCTCCTCGAATGAACGATTGTTGCCCCACGCCCAATTCCAAATTGCGGCTTCGTAAACGCGACAGTCGACCGCTTAACTCACCGCTGGCATAAACTGAAGCACCTGGGGCCCTGCTGCCGAGTAACCAGCGCAAATCAGGTGTTCCAACCGATAATTGGTCGATTTCGGCAAATAGACGCACACGCTCGGTAAAGTCTCGAAAGTCGGCGTAGCTTCCATAACTCAGCTTGAGGGCAGCTGCCAGCTGGCTGTGCGAGCTACGCAATCGCAGTGCATCTAGCCGCAAGCCATCAGGTAGCATAGCCAGTTTGCCCGATATTTCTTTCACGGCCAAGCCTCTAGCGTCGTTAAAAGCCAATTGCTTGAGATGCACCGAACTACTGTCAGACGAGCCAAAAATGCTGTCAATTTGAAATCGTAGCTGTTGTACTTGCCAATGGGTCGGGTCGAAACCATCTGTTGTTTTGGGGTGGGTGTCGTCGGCAAAACTTAGTTGGCCGTTCCGCAGTTTCAAAGCACCCAGGCGAAATCGAATGCTACTTGGTGTGGATACGGTATCGCTGTGTGCAGGAGCAAAAAAGCGGATGAGAAAGTCGTAATTGAAGCTTTGTTCGTAGGCTTTACGACTCAAACGAGCATCTAAGTATCCGATTTCAATTTTACTCAAGTCAATTTGCTGGCGCAACAAGCGCAAGCTGCCAAGCTGCAGGCGCAATGAATCGGCAACGAGCAAAGTATCGCCATAATGGTCTTCAATGTATAATTTGCCCATCTCAAATCGGCGCATGGGCCGATACCGAAATCCTTCAATGCGCACTTCAGTTTTCAGTGATCGGCTCAGCCACAGCGCTACCTGCTCACCTGCAAATTCCTGCAAAGTGGCATTGAGCAGGAGCAGAAAAAAGGCAAAAATGCCCACAGCCAATCCTGCCAATAGACGGAATTGGAAGCGCAGCATCAGGGCGATATAGCGGCTAACTATTTTCAACGAACGGGCTTTCGCTGCTATTTTCCTGCAAAATAGCGACCTTTAGGGCTAATTTCGTAATTTAACTCTGCCATGTCTGCTATTCTTGCCATCGAATCGAGTTGTGACGACACTTCTGCCGCTATAATCGTGAACGGCAAGATGCTGAGTAATCGTGTAGCCAACCAACAAATACACGAACAGTATGGTGGCGTAGTGCCAGAGCTAGCTAGTCGAGCCCACCATGAAAACTTATTGCCAGTGGTGAAGGCAGTACTCGCAGAGGCAGGATTAAATGCCGCTGATTTAGACGCAATTGCAGTTACCGCAGGGCCCGGACTCATGGGCTCATTGCTGGTAGGCACCTCCTTTGCCAAAGGATTGGCCTTGGCTTTGAATAAGCCCTTGTTGGCTGTGAATCACATGCATGCCCATATCCTGGCGCATTTCATCGACAAGCCCCAGCCAAGTTTCCCTTTTTTGTGCCTTACGGTATCTGGGGGACATACCCAGCTGGTATTGATGCGCGATTTTTTTGATTTTGAAATCTTGGGACAAACCATCGATGATGCAGCAGGCGAAGCATTTGACAAGGCGGCTAAGATGCTCGGACTCCCTTATCCTGGCGGACCGCTGGTGGATAAACACGCTGCCTTGGGAAATCCCCATGCATTCAAATTTCCAATCTCAAACATGCCGGGATTTGATTTCAGTTTTAGCGGGCTAAAAACAAACATTTTGTATTTTCTGCAAAAGCAACAGCAACAGCAACCCGATTTTATCGTTGAGCACCTCAATGATTTGTGTGCATCCATCCAATATACCATCATTCGCATTTTGCTCAACAAACTCATCCCTGCCATGGAAGCCAACGGTCTTACCCAAATGGCCATTGCAGGTGGGGTTTCGGCCAACAGCGGTTTGCGCAATGCCCTTGGCGAGTTGGCTGCAGCACGAGGTTGGGAATTGTTTGTTCCCGACTTTCAGTATTGTACCGACAATGCTGGCATGATTGCCATGGCTGCTCAACTCCAGTTTGACAGGGGCTTATTTGCTGGCCAAAACCTTGTCCCTGATCCCCGTTTGCCGCTTTCAGCAGCCTTAGTCAAGGAGGGTAAAGAATGAAAATCAAATGGTTATGGTGCTTTGGTCTGCTGTTTTTTTACATGCAAAGTCATGCTCAGCAAGCCAAAGTCCTCAAATCGGAGGAAGAGCCCGTCATCACCACTCGCATCTTGTTTGTGCTCGATGCCTCGGGCAGCATGTCGGCTCGTTGGCAGGAAAACAGCCGGTGGGAGGTGGCTATCCGCTTGCTTTCGAACATTATGGACAGCCTCGAACGCCGGAATGGAGTAGAAGTTGCTCTTCGGGTGTATGGACACCAAACCAGCCGCGACGGAGGCGATTGCAAAGACACCAAGTTGGAGGTGGCATTTGGTTCCGATAGTCAACAGCGCATCAAGCAACGACTCAAAAGCATCCGCCCACTGGGCAACACACCCATCGCCTTCAGCTTGTCGCAATCGGCCAGCGATTTTCCAACCGATCCGTTCAGCCGCAACATCCTAATCCTTATTACTGATGGACTGGAAAATTGCGGTGGCGATCCGTGTCAGGTATCGTATCAGCTGCAAAAGCAGCATATTTTCTTAAAGCCTTTCGTTATTGGTTTGGGCCTGGATGCAACGATGAAGGATGCCTTCAATTGTGTTGGAACTTATTACGATGCTGAGCAGGAAGTAGCATTTAACAAGGCGCTCAGCATGGTAGTCGCTCAAGCGCTCAATAGTACAACGGTCCAAGTCGATTTACTCGATCAATACTTGCTGGCTTCTGAAACCAACGTGGCCATGACCTTTTATGACAATGAACTGGGCATTGATAGGTATAATTTTTTGCATACACTCAATAGCCGCAAAGTGTCGGATACCTTGTTGCTAGATCCAGCCAATGTGTATGACCTGGTTATTCATACCAATCCTGAAATTCGCAAAAACAACATCAAACTCGACCCAGGAAAACACAATGTCATTAAGGTAAATTCGCCGCAAGGTGCGTTGGAATTGCTGGTCGGTGGTGTTTCGGGCTACCGCAATTTGCGTGCAACCGTTCGCAATGCCCGTACTGGCGAGTTGGTAGCCATTCATGAATTTAATACCCTGCGCAGGTACCTAACAGGCACTTACGACATTGAAGTACTTACCACTCCAATCATGCGGTTTAATGAGGTGAAGATAGAGCAAGGAAAAGTTGCCCGCATTCAAATTCCGCAACCCGGCCAGGTGAATTTAGTTAGCAATACAGAGGGTTTTGGAGCCATATTCAGCACATCAGGCCCACGTTTGGAAAAAGTACATGATCTCAGTGCTTCATCAACCACTGAAACAGTGGTTCTTCAACCTGGGAATTACAAGGTGGTTTATCGTTCCAAAAACAGCAGTCGGGCGTTGTTCACTATTGAAAAAGAATTTACAGTGACCAGTGGAGGCATTGTTACCGTGAGATTTTAAAAATAATTTCGACCTGTTTAAACGTATACCTCCTTTTAAGGTCACAGCGCTGTTTTATGGAAGCCCGACACGAAGCCCGACATGCAATAGCCATTGACCGTGAAATACTCATGCTTTTTGCTGAGGAGTCCACACGTGAAAGGGCGTTTCGTTTGCTGATGAAGCATTACCAAAAGCGTTTGTATTGGCATGTGCGTAAAATGGTTATCGACCACGATGAGGCTGATGATTTGGTACAGGAAAGCTTTATCAAAGCATGGAAGGGATTGTCTAATTTCAGAGATGAATCGGCGCTGTATACCTGGTTATACCGCATTGCTACCAACCTTTGTTTGACCCACCTTGCAAATAAGCGTAAAAGATTTTTTCTGCCCATTCACGATATAACGCCCGATTTAGAGGCTCAATTAAAGGCCTCTTCGGCAAGTGATTCAGCAGGAAGAATTGAATACAAACTCCAACAAGCTCTTTTGCGATTACCCGACAAACAGCGACTGGTTTTCAACTTGCGTTATTACGAAGAAATGCCTTATGAAGAAATGTCCCAAGTTTTGGGGACCTCGGAAGGTGCGCTCAAAGCATCTTATCACCACGCTTACAAGAAAGTTGAAAATTTTTTGAAACAGCATTAAACTTACCATATGCCAATGAGTCCGAAGGCCGTTGTGAATGAGAATCAAAATTTCGGCACCAAAGCATTGCCCTTTGAAGCACCCTATGGCTACTTTGAAAATCTGCCCAATAAAGTTTGGGCAAAGACGCAGGTAGAGCCTGCCAAGATATTTTGGAAGCAACCAACTTTTCGATATGGCTTGGCTAGTTTTCTGCTGCTAAGTTTGGCTTGGTGGATTTGGAAGCCAGTAAGCAGTCTGGATGCTACCCAAGAAGAACTCAACGCGCTGGCAACGGTTGAAATTGCCGATTACTTGCTTACCCACAGCGATCCACAAGGCATGGTGCTGATGGCACAAACAGCGCCGGTGAATTGGGAAGAAATATTACCAAGCCATGTTGCCATCAGTGCAGAAGACGCTTGGTCGTTGGTTGACGAATCAGAAATTATTGCAGCATGGGAAGAATTATGAAAAAGTTAATACTCTTATTGGCCTTCATGGCGCCAATGTCGGGATTGCTGGCGCAGCCTGGAGGTGCTGTTGCAGCTGCACGGCAGGAACAAGTAAAAGCAGCTAAAATCGGCTTTATCACACGTGAGTTGAATCTCAGCGAAGAAGAAGCCCAAAAATTTTGGCCTGTTTATAACAAGTTCGACAATGAACGTGAGGCGCATCGCCGCAAAATGATGGCTCTGCGTCTCGAGGCCAATCAAGACGGAGATGCCATGACTGAAAAAGAAGCCGAAGCAGCGGTTGAGCAATACTTACAACTTAGACAAGAAGAAGTTGATTTGGAGAAAAGGTTTTATCAGTCGGTTAAAAAAGTGCTACCTGCAGAAAAAGTAGCCAGGCTCTTTCAAGCCGAAAAACGATTTCAACGTGAGTTGCTTAGGAACCTACAGCAACGCAGAGAAGAGAAGCCTCCATTTAGAGGAGGAAGATAAAATAAGATATCTTGGGTGCCATGCACCTGGGGTTTAGTTGGGTTGAGGGTTTGTTCGGGAGAACAGGCCCTTTTTTTATGCGATCTTTTTTTAGATTCTGGTTGGTTCTTCAAATCTGAAATTCTATCTTTGCAGTCCTGATTTAAAAAACGAGCGCAATGAAAAGGACTTTCCAGCCTTCGGTACGTAAGAGAAGAAACAAGCATGGTTTCCGCAGTCGCATGGAAACAGCAAACGGTCGTGGCGTATTGGCCCGTCGTCGTGCTAAAGGCCGCAAGCGCCTCACCGTTTCTGACGAGAAGCGTCACAAGGCTTAATCACCAGGGGCCCGTGGCCAATAAGCCCCGAGGAACCATGCATACTTTTAGCAAAGAAGAGCGATTGTGCAGTCGAACCTTAATCCAAGGTTTGTTTGCCAATGGCTCTTCTTTTTTTGTGTATCCGTTGGCAGTGCATTACCGTGAAGTGCCAAATGGCAGCTTGCCTGCCAAGGCACAAGTGACCTTTGCTGTTTCAAAAAAACGGTTTAAACGGGCGGTCGACCGTAACCTCTTAAAACGCCGTTTGCGCGAGGCGTACAGGTTAAATAAAGTCAAGTTTTACGATGAACTGGCGCAGTGCAATAAGCAAGTCGTATTTTTAGTTAGTTATTCAGCCAAAGAACTCCAGCCTTATGAACGCCTCGAGAAAAAGATGGTTCAAGTACTGGAAAAGCTACTGGCTGAGCTCAATCCTCCTGCCGCTTGAAATACTTGTTTATTGCGCTCATTCGTGTATATCAATACGGTATTTCGCCCATGCTACCCATGAGTTGCAGGTATCAGCCAACTTGTTCCGTTTACGGGCTGGAGGCTATTCGCAAGTATGGGGCGTTCAAAGGCGGTTGGCTAACACTTAAACGCATCGGCAGGTGTCATCCTTGGGGTGGACATGGTCATGACCCTGTGCCTTAAAAAATGTATATTTGAACGTATGAAATATTTCCGTCAGCTGCTTCAAAAGCCACGCAAAATCGTGATGGCTCTTGCCATAAGTGCTACATCCCTGGGCTCTTTGGCTTTTGTCAATAATTACTTTGAGCTTTCAAAGAACATTGAAATTTTCACTTCACTTTACCGTGAAGTTAATACCTACTATGTGGACGAGATCGATCCAGCTAAATTCATGCGGACCGGTATCGATGCCATGCTAAAAAGCCTTGATCCTTATACAGATTACATCTCTGAGTCGGAAATCGAAGACTTTCGTTTTATGACCACGGGTCAGTATGGTGGTATTGGTTCCCTGATTTCAAAGAAGGAAGATGACATCATCATTGCTGATCCCTACGAAGGGTTTCCTGCCCAAAAGGCCGATTTGCGTGCGGGCGATGTGCTGTTGGAGGTCGCAGGCGAGAGCATGAAAGGCAAAAGTACCGAAGATGTGAGCAAACTGCTGAAAGGTCAGCCAAAAACCGAAGTTAAAGTTAAGATCAAAAGACTTGGAGTGGAAAAGCCCATTGAAAAAGTGCTATTGCGCGAAGAAATCAAAGTGAACTCGGTTTCTTACCATGGCATGTTGACCGAGAAAGTGGGCTACATCAACCTCAGTGGTTTTCGCACCAATGCAGCCAATGAAGTGCAAAAAGCTTTTAGCGATTTGAAAAAGCAGGGTATGCAGCAATTGGTTTTCGACTTGAGAGGCAATCTTGGAGGTTCACTCGACGAAGCCATCCGTATTTGCGGCATGTTTGTGCCGCGCGGCAGCGTGGTGGTTGATACCAAAGGCAAGGTGAAGGAATGGGACAAAACTTATCGCACCACCAATGAACCCATCGATGCCCAAATGCCCATGGTGGTATTGATAGATGGCGCTTCCGCCTCCGCCTCTGAGATTGTATCGGGCGTGGTGCAGGATTATGATCGAGGAGTGGTTATTGGTCAGAAATCATTTGGCAAAGGATTGGTACAAACCGTTCGTCCTCTTACTTACAACACCCAGGTGAAGATTACAACCGCTAAGTATTACATCCCTAGCGGACGTTGTATTCAAGCCATTGATTATTCCGAGAAGGACGATCAAAACCGTCCGGTTAAACGGCCTGATTCGTTGAAGACCGCTTTTAAGACGCGGAACGGACGGGTGGTATATGATGCGGGAGGCGTTACGCCGGATATCAATACCGAGTTAAAGCAAATGAACAACATTACCGCCGTGTTGGTGGGCAAGAGGTTGGTATTTGATTACGCTACCAAATACCGCAGTGAACATGAGGTGTTGCCCCAACCTGAGAAATTTGAGGTAACGGATGCCATCTACAATGATTTCTTAGCCTTCATCAAAGACAAGGATTACAGCTACACAACAGAAAGCGAAAAAGCGCTGGAAGACTTCAAGGCAAAAGCAACCAAGGAAGCATATTTTGCTGGTATTGAAGCAGAATACAATGCGTTGATGGAGAAAAAGAAGCGCGATAAGAGCCAGGACGTTATAAAGCACAAAGACGAGATAAAGGCCATGTTAGAGCAAGAAATTGCTTCTCGTTATTATTATCAACAAGGCCGTTTGCGCAGTTCATTCCGTGAGGACGTAGAAGTAAAAGAGGCTTTGGCAGTTTTGGCCGACGAAAGCCGTTATAAGTCGATACTCAAGGTCAAGTAAGTTGCCTGGCGTAGAACAGCTGTTGATTTTTTTGCTTTTCGGTTTGTTAAGCGGACTGATTGGTGGCTTTTTAGGAGTAGGTGGGGGTACGGTTTATGTGCCGGTATTGACAGCTTGGTTTGGCGCCTATCAGCATTTGGGAGTTCCGTTTGTGACCTTCATCATCGGCAATTCTTTGTTTTTGACTTTGATTTCAGGTCTCAGTGGCTCTTGGAAGCAATATAAACTTGGTAATTTCCATCTCCGCGAAGTGCTTTGGGTGGGTTTATCGGGTGCGTCTACTGCTTTGTTAACGAGTGTCCTGCTTGAGCAAGCTGTTTGGTTTGAAAAAAAGACCTTTTCTATGGTTTTCACCATCATTTTGCTTCCATTGGTGGTGCGCATGTTTTTCAAGAAGGACAAGGCACCATCGCATATACCTGACACCCCATGGCAGTACTTATTTGCTATAGGTTTGTTAAGTGGTGTGGTTTCAGCCATAACTGGACTAGGGGGTGGTGTGGTCATGGTTCCCTTGTTGGCCGACTTTTTAGGATTCCCATTACGCAGGGCATCATCTGTCAGTTTAGGTGCCATCGTGCTCATGGCGACTTCTACAGTAAGCTGGTATGCCTTGCAGTTTGATGCTCCACGATTAAGTGAATGGCAATTTGGTATGCTAGCACTGCCTGCGGTATTTCCCATGGGCATAGGTGTGATGTTGGCAGCACCTTGGGGCGTTCGATTAGGAGCCATAAGCAAGCCCTTTTATACCAAAACCTTTTTCCTGCTCTTCTTTATCCTGGTAATTTTGCAAATGCATTTCAACATTTTTGGCTAAATCAATGAACATGAAAAAGTCTTTAATTTTCCTTTTTGGTGCTGCAATGTGGTTGCAGCAGCCGGCACAGGCTCAAATTCCGGCTGAGGCATTGGTGCCCAGGTTACAGTATCATGTTTACTATTTGGCCGACGACAGCTTGCAAGGGCGACAAACCGGTTCTCGGGGTGAACGGCTGGCAGCTGACTATTTGATCAAGCAATTTACGGAAATGGGTTTGCAGCCCGCTGGTGACCAAGGTGGATGGCGCCAATCCTTTTCTTTCACGGGAAAGCAAGAGTTTGGCAAAAAAAACGCACTGACATGGGGCAAAAAGAAGCAATTGTGGCAAACATCCTTTTTCACTTTGGCTCAAAGCGGTAATGGCAAGGTGAGCGGTGCCACTGTAGATGTGGGTTATGGCATCAGCAATGCCGCGTTAAAGCACGATGATTACGCGGGTAAAACCAACTTGGCCGGAAAAATCTTTTTAATCAAATTGAACAGTCCTGATGGCAATAATCCACATGGGGCTTTTGGGGCCGATGCTGTAATTGAAAGAAAACTCAAATTAGCTGCAGAAAATGGGGCCATTGGGGTGATTTTTTATCCTTCGAGCAAAGAAGATGTGCTGCCAGAAGCGAAATTGGATCGCCGCAGTCAGCAGCAGCCACTTCCTGCCATTTGTTTGCGCTGGGAGAGCTGGCAATCATTATCAAAGAAGTTGGTAGCTGTGAGCATGCAGACTGAAATTATCAGGCATGCGGTAACTGGCAACAATGTAGTGGCTTATCTCGACAGGGGTGCACCGCATACCATTGTCATCGGTGCTCACTACGACCACCTGGGGCATGCGGAATATGGCAGTTCATTGCACGCCGGCGATAGGGCCATACACAATGGCGCCGATGACAATGCAAGTGGAACTGCTGGACTCATTGAACTTGCGCGCTATTTCAGTCAATCTAGAAACAGCAAGTATAATTTCCTATTCATGGGCTTTTCGGGTGAGGAATTAGGATTATTGGGCTCAGCCTATTTTACTAAAAACCCGACCATCTCCCTTGAAAAAGTTGCTGCCATGCTTAACATGGATATGATAGGTCGCCTCGATTCGGTGGAGCGCCAATTGGGTGTACTTGGCACAGGCACCTCTCCAGTTTGGGACGGCTTAATTCAACCGCAGGCTGGAGGTTTGCGAATTAAGTCGAATCCTGCAGGAACCGGCGCCTCTGACCACACATCCTTTTATCTCAAGGACATTCCTGTGCTTCATTTCTTCACTGGTACGCACAGCGATTACCACAAACCTTCTGACGATGCCGACAAAATCAATTACCATGGCATGGCTGAGGTGGTGAACTATATCATTCGGATTACGGAGGCATTACCTGCCGATGAGAAGTTAGCCTTTACCAAAACCAATGATGCTGAGAACCGCAATGCACCCCGCTTCAAGGTGACTTTGGGCATCATGCCTGATTATTTTTATGAAGGCAGGGGCATCAAAGTAGATGGAGTAACTGCAGGCCGAGCAGCTGCCAATGCGGGTGTTGAAAAGGGCGACTTATTGCTGCAGCTGGGGGAATACGAGCTGGCCGACATGCAAGCCTATATGCAGGCATTGGCAGCTTTCAACAAAGGTGATGTGGTGAAGCTTCAATTGCTGCGAGGAGCCGAAAAGCGCTTGTTAGAAGTGAAATTTTAGGATGCCTGCTTTTTTATTGATAGATACTGCGACTTCGGCTTGTCATGTGGGCGTAAGTCTTGATCAGGAGATATTGGCTGAGAAAAGTCAAGTAGAAGCATATAAACATGCTGAAATACTCACTGCGCTCATTGCTGATTGCATGCAACTATCGGGGCTTTCTTTCAGCCAGTTAGATGCTGTAGTGATTACAGGCGGACCGGGGTCATACACCGGCTTACGCATTGGGGCATCGGTAGCCAAGGGAATTTGCTTTGGTAGCTCAGCTAAGCTTATTGCCCTCAATACTTTGGAAGTGATGGTTAGCGGATATAAGCAAGCACAGCAATTCGAAGAAGGCTACTTGGTTCCTTTGATAGATGCACGGCGCATGGAAGTATTTTGTGCTGTATACGATGCCGATGGTCATGTGCTTGAAAATCCAGCTGCTTTGATTTTAAATGAGCAATCATTTGAGAAGTACAATGCACTTCCTGTACATTTTTTTGGGGATGGCGCCGAAAAATTTAAAAGTATGTACCGGGGGAATTCCAAATTTGATTCATCCTTTTATTTGAGCCCTTCTGCTATGCTTCCATTGGCATTAGATGCTTTTTCTGTAGGAAAATTCGAATCGGTGGCGTATTATCGTCCTGATTATCATAAGGAATTCTATTCGCCAATGTCAAAATAATCAAGGACTTGGCAAACAAAATAGCCGGTTGGTTTGATATTAATACGTCTACTAACCGGAGATTTGCGTCATGAATGGAAATGCCGTTATTAAACTGCAGAGCAGTATGGAACAACTAGAGATGGAAGATTTGAAGTTAGCAACGAAAATTTTTCGTGCGCTACACCATCCTTTACGCCTGAGCATCGTGCGTTTAATTGAAGAACACGGACGTCTTTCAGTTACCCAGATTTATTTCAAACTCCGAATTGAGCAATCTGTTGCTTCACAGCATTTGGCGATTTTACGAGAGTGCGACTTGCTTAGTTCACTGCGAGATGGAAAAAATATTTATTACGCCATCAACCCAACGCGCTTGAACGCCATCTTGAGGAGTATTGATACCCTCAAGGACTGAGGTGATTCACCACCAACTGATTAAGCTCAACGCCGCTCTCTCCTTCCAAATTGAAATACTTCAGCTTTACAACGTAACTGCCTGTAGGCAGCGGCTGTTTTTGCCAAAACCCATCAAACGCAAAAATCGCTGTGCCTTCAAGGAGGGTTTGTGAAATAAGCACACCCAATTCACGGCCATCAGCTGTCCAAAGGCTTAACTCAATGGTGATTGGCTCATCGGTGGAAATGGATAAAAGCAACGGCTCCAGATCATTTGGACGAATGATTTGTTTATTCATTGATAGCAGCATTTTTTGCTGATATGCAATAAAACGGTTGTTCACTCGCCCTGGGCTTCCCCGTGTAGTGCCAGGACTGCTGCTCCAAGTACTGTTCCAATGTCCTGTCACTTTTTCAAGTGCCCTGCCTTTGGTTTGGTTAAGTAACGGATGGTGAAGACTGTCGTGGTAGGTGGTAATTTCAAAGCTTTCACCATTAGCATATTGTAAGGCAAGTCTTCCCCCCGAAGTGAGAATGCCAAGTGAGGCACTTAATTCTCTGCGATTGTAAGCTGGAATTGGCCCGAAATCGCGTTGCAGGGCTGCTGTGTCACGGCAAAAAACGAGATAGGTGCCCGGCATCCACCAATCGCCAACGTGACCCAAAGGCTGGCTTTGACTAACACTACCATGTCCATTGAGTTGCGCTAGCCAGAGTTGGTTAAGGGGGAGACTGGTTTCGCTTGCATTGTATAACTCCACATAAGGTGTTCCTGCATCAGCTGGTTTGAAGTAAATTTCACTAAAAACGGGCCGTGGTTTACTTCCATTTTTTGGTCTGATGAAAGTCCAGGAAGTAGCTGAAACCGCTTGCGAGGCACAGTCGTGTATTTCCTCGAAAAACAGTTGCAGGCTGTCAGATGCATGTAAGTTGGGTGGTAAAGGAAGTCTCCAGTTGGTTCGTATTCGACCTTGTGGCAGGTGTAATGTTTCACTTCCAATACGAAGTAGACCACCGCCAACAGCCTGCGAAAATTGCAAGTTGAGGGTATCGCCGGGTTCTAGTCGTGCCAACAGCAGTTCAGGTGGTGATGGCTGGATGAAGTTGCCTGCCAAGCTATTAGCTCGTCCGGGTGTGCCGCCGCTGGGATCATTGCTTCCGCCCCAATTGTTTGTATTCATGCAATTGCTCTCTAAACTTCTTCTTTCAAGGGAATATCCACCTTGCATTCGGGCGGGTGTTCCTAGCCACGTATGTTCGTAGAATAAACTATCGCAGGCAGTTCCGTCTGGTCCCAACAGCCAAAGTTCATCACGTTCGTTATTCAAAGCAGGCCAGGGGTGCAGCTCGGCTACTTTGCCAAAGCGGCTCCAAGCTATGGCGGCATGACGAGGTACAAGCAGCAGGTGTTCTCCCGGGGCAAGAATCACCCCAGGTAAATGGGCTTGTGTTTGTGGATCAGACCAAGTCCATCCTGCGAGAGAAACATCGAAGGAATCGCTATTTACTAATTCAATGAACTCAGTTTCTGGCAACGCGGCCACTGGACTTGGATCGGCAAGCAATTCATTTATTTTGATTTGGCCTGCTCGGTAACGATGGTGCAATAAGCGAAAGGTGGTATCCAAGTTGTTTCCCGCGGAATCAAAGAGTGTTACATCCATCTCTAACCAAGAGGGATGAGCGAAAGGCAAGAGCCATTCCAGTTTTACGGCAGAATCTCCTTCGACTTGCGCCCTAAAAGGTCGTCCTTGCCCAATGAGTTCGTATGCCGATAAACGTTCCCGTTCAGGTATTCCTAACACTTTATTGAAGACAAGGCTGATGGCTTGAGGAGGCTGAAGTAAAACGGCAGTAAGTCGTGGAGCAACAGTATCTGGTACAGCACTACCGGTAACCACAAAATCATCAAAAACGAAGTGGTTGGCGCGGGTGGCCGAAAAAAGCAATCGTAGCCCAAACCAATGGCTTTGGCTGTGCTGGCCGTCCCATGTGCTGCCTTCGAGCCTGAAATGCATGCCTGTACCGGTAGTGTCGGTTTTTAATTGCCACCAGCCATTTGCATCACGCTCCACTCGGATGCGCAAACGGTTGGTGTTTTTGTCGAGCAGGCCATCTATTCCATCAATTATTTCAGTTCGGGTATTACCGGTTTGCCTATATAGGCTCACTTCATCGGTAGTATTGCCAATCCGTACAAAATACCCCTCCAAAGCGGAATCGAGCGCTGGACGGTTGCTACAGAGGTACACATCGGCATAGTTGGCAGAAGAGGGGTTGAAGTCGAGCTGCATCCACCATTCCCAACTAGCGAGGTGCATAGCGCGACTGGTGGTGGCTAAGATACTTCTACTGCTGCCTACTGGGGCTTGCAACTGCAACTGAAGCTGCTGATTGATACGGAAATGGCTGGTATCGCCTTGCCAGGCAGGATTCGCGTTTAGGTTGCTGTCGGTGAATGATTCGCTGAATTGGGCATTCGAATGGGTGAAGCCAAGCAGCAAAACGAAGCAGCTGAAGAGAGACGTTTTCATCTTTCAAATAAGGCAAGGAAAAACATTAATTTTGCGGCATCTTTTATCGCAAATTCAGCATATTCCAATGAAAGTAGCCGTTGTAGGTGCCACCGGTATGGTGGGTGAAGTAATGCGCCAGGTTTTGGCTGAGCGTGATTTTCCTGTAAGTGAGTTTTTACCTGTGGCTTCAGAGAAGTCGCTAGGTCAAATGGTAGTGTTCAAAGGAAAATCTTACCCCGTGATTTCATTGGCCGACGCGGTGGCTGCTAAACCGCATATTGCCCTGTTTTCGGCCGGTGGAGGTGTGTCATTGGAGTGGGCGCCTCGATTTGCCGAAGTGGGTACCGTGGTCATCGACAATTCATCGGCCTGGCGCATGGATCCCACCAAGCCTTTGGTAGTGCCTGAATTGAACGCCGATGTACTTACCAAGGACGATAAAATCATCGCAAATCCGAACTGTAGCACCATCCAGTTGGTGGTTGCGCTCAATAAACTGCACCAGGCTTACAAAGCCAGGCGCATTGTGGTAAGTACGTACCAAAGCGTAACTGGCACCGGGGTAAAGGCCGTTGCCCAGCTAATGAACGAAAGGAAAGGCGAAGTTGGCCCAATGGCTTATCAGCACCCGATTGATTTGAATTGCTTACCGCAAATTGATGTCTTTCTTGACAATGGTTTCACGAAAGAAGAAATGAAAATGACCAATGAAACGGTGAAAATCATGCGCGATCCTGGCATCAAGCTTACTGCTACAACGGTTCGCGTTCCAGTCATTGGAGGCCACAGTGAAGCTGTTAATGTGGCGTTTGAAAAGGAGTTTGAGTTATCGGAAGTTTACCGCCTATTGGCTGAAAGTCCGGGTGTAGTTGTAATCGACGACCCAAAGGCCGGCCAGTATCCCATGCCTATCCACAGCATGGGGCGCGATGAGGTTTTTGTTGGTAGGGTGCGACGCGACGAGTCGCAACCCAAAACACTACATTTGTGGGTTGTTGCCGACAACTTGCGCAAAGGCGCTGCTACCAATGCCGTTCAAATTGCAGAATATTTGGTAGAAAAGGCGTTGGTTTAAGCAGTGTATAGAAATATGCAAAAAAAACAAATTTGACTCGTATGTAATTCGCAATTAAATTGCCGGTTTAATTCCAACATTTCCGACAATGAAAAGCGCATTACTACGCATGGGCTGGCTGTTGCTTCTGGCTGGTATATTGCCATTCTCAGCCGGAGCGCAAATTAACCCTACCAATCGGCAAATTGTACTTCAAGCATTTTGGTGGGATTACTGGAACAGCAATTATCCCAACGGTTGGGCTAACTACTTGGCAGAATTAGCCCCTAAGCTCAAAGAGTTAGGGGTTGATGCTGTTTGGATTCCGCCAACAATTAAAAATCAAGGCCAAAATGGGGTTGGTTATTCGCCTTTCGACCATTACGATTTGGGCGATAAGTTCCAGAAGGGGTTTTTAAAAACACGCATTGGCGACAAAGATGAGTTGTTGCGGATGGTAGCCGTGATGAAGGCCAATGGCATAGATGTTATCCAAGACATCGTTTTTAATCATGTAGACGGTGCAGGTAGCAGCAACGGTGGAGGTGGACAAGATCCTGCAGCCATGGACGATGGACGAACCTCGCGCTATAAAAACTTCCGATACGTAAGTTGGCTTACACCAGCGAACAATGAAACAACCGTTAATTATCTGGCACGTTCGGGCCGTTTTCATAAAAATTGGCAGAACTTTTATCCTAATCCTGGCAATCCCTGCTGCAACAATGATATCAATTCGGTTTGGTGGGGACCAGACATTAGTTACGAAGCAAACGCTTTTGGCCAAAGCAGCAATGCTACCTTTAATCCTCTTCAAGGAAGCAATTACATGCGCGACGAAATGCGTCGGTGGGTTATTTGGAACAAAAAGCAAATAGGATGGGATGGCGTGAGGTTGGACGCTGTGAAGCATTTTTCCACTACTGTAACAGAGGATTTTTTGTGGAATATGCAATTTGGAAGTTTGTGGGCAAATGGTGGTAATGAAATGTTTGCTGTGGGTGAATGGGTAGGGGGTGGAAGCGAATTAGATGCTTGGGCGAATAATGTTCAAAACAGAGCCGGGACTTTTGATTTTGCATTGCGCAATGCCCTTACTGGCATCATCAATGGCAATGGCAATTTCGATATGGGCTCTGTTCCTTCGTTTCAACAACAGAACAGACAACGGACCGTCCCTTTTGTTAATAATCACGACACTTTTAGGCCACAACTCAGCGCTACCGGTAATTACACGGGTTGGAATACGGCTTCTCAGTTGGGCCCGCACATCGAGCCAAACAATGGACGATTGAGTGTGGTCTATGCCATTGCTTTGGCTGTGGATGGGGCACCTCAGGTGTTCTTTGAAGATTTGTTTAATATCGGATACCTTGGAAACAGATTCAGTCATCGTCCAACTGTTGACAGCACCCTTCCCGTACGCTCCGATATCGCTAACCTGATTTGGTGCCATCAAAATCTCCGATTTAAAGAAGGGGCTTATCTTGTTCGCTGGCAAGCAGCCGATGCGCTGGTGATTGAGCGGGGTGGTAAGGCACTGGTAGCTGTTACCGACAACTGGTCATCATGGCAAAACCTCACTGCCGTACAAACCAGCTTCACAGACGGGACTGTATTGGTAGATTACAGTGGGGCAAACACCGGAACTCGGACAGTATATGGAGGCGGGAAAGTGGATATTAGTATTCCGCCTTGCAATGGCACTGCCTTAGAAGGCCGAAGAGGCTACAGCGTTTGGGCACCACAGGGCATTGTTACAAACTACAACCGACCGGCAAAACGCGTCACCCAAGAGTGGGAAATGGACAATGATCTGGGTGATAGGCATGTAAGTAGTTTGCAGCAAGGAGGAAGAACGCCCAACAATAGCTTGGAGTGCCGTGTGGTAGGGCGCGTTTTTGCCAAAGCCGGAGAAGTAATCGATTTGGAGGTTTATCCAGGAGATACCCTTCGTCCATTGACCATGGTCATTTTAAATGCTGACTGCAACCCGTTAGATTCCATCAGTGGTGTTGGCACCTTGCTAAGGTCCTATACTCCTACGCAGTCGGGCTGGTATACCATCCGCATACGAAACAGTACAGCTACTCAACCTGGACAAAAAGCATGGGTGAAAGTCACCTATGAAGCGCCTGCCACCGTGCAAACCAATGTAGTGAAAAACAAATGTGCATGTACAACTACCACCTTGCCAACTTCCGTATCGGACGATGCCAAAGCTGAAAAGCGCTGGGTGGTTTACCCTAACCCTGCAACTGATGCGGTTACCATAGCGGCTGAAACGGCCATGGGCTGGCAAGCAGCTCGTATTCGCGACATTCAAGGCCGTGTGTTGCAGGTCGTGAAAGCCCCGGAAGATGTACGTGAATGGGTGATTGGGTTAGATGGTATGTCGGCAGGTATGTATGTTCTTGAAATAGAATACCCAGGAGGCATAGCGGTAGAAAGAATCATGAAACGTTGAGCAATTTGGATGCAGAGGTCGGCTTGTTTTTTGTTTTGCTCGGTTGTCGGCCAGCTGGTAGAAAGACGGAGCAACATGATGTTTTTGCGGGAATTGGTACTGATTTGCACTCCTTGAAACCTGCCATGCTTGCCTCTTGGCCTGAAGCTCAAGGAAAGTTGCATTTGGATGCTTGGCGAAAGGTTTGCTTTGTTGATGGGTACAGGGTTCGTTTGATACAAAGGTCTAATGCCTCGATTTCTTTTCCAAAGTCGAAATCCCTGTGGTTCATTAATTTAGGGGGCTATGCCCCAGGTGTTTTTGAAGAATTCCATCAAAAACTCTTGCTTGTTGCCGAAAATCAAGCCGATGCTATTAGGAAGGCTAAATGCCATCCATTTTTCGAACAGTATAATCTTTCAGCTGTAGGAGCTGCACATATTGACGATAAATGGTCGTTCGAAGTGGATGATGTTGCAACGGTTGAAAGCCTCCTGCCCGAAGAAATGCGCAAATCATGGCAAATAGTGCTCGAAATTGATGAAACAGGAGCTTCAGACAGCTTGAACATTGGTTACTTCAAATTGTCTGCTATTTAATTAATCGATGAGTCTGAACTGTCTAAAATGATAAGCGGTATGCATGGCAATCAAATTTTGAATCGAAGCCGCATCCATTTTTCCATATAATGGATGACGGACCAATCCACTGACTTCATCGGCTTGCTTTAACCAATGTCCCAGTTGTTCCTTTTCTAATTCAAAATCAAGTGCCCTATCAGTTCTTTGTTTTATTTCAGGCAGGGTTTGCAGGTTCTTGGGGAATGTCCATGGGTTTTTGGTGCTGAAGTACCGATACATGAATTTGCCAAAGAGCCAACCTATGATTCGGGTGGTCCTACTCGTCTTTTTTACGCCCAAAGAGAGACGAATAAAAGAAGTGCAATGTCTGCACATTTGAGCTACATTCATGGTTCCCCAAATGGGTGTTTGGGATGCATCAAGCTTATCAACCAATGCGGTTAGTTCCGGAAGGGTTGGAGTTGGTTTCATACTGAAGGGTTTGTTGGTTGAATTAACGGCTTTTGCCTGAAAAAACAAAAAGGCCGCCTCTTATCAGAAGCGGCCTTTGAATTGTGGCAACTGGTGGCATTAATCGATTCGAATGTCGAATTGCACCAGCTCAACAAACAACTGGATGCGGTTTTCTAATTCTTCGTGGGTGAGTTCCTCAAGCCTTTGAGAGCCAAATTTTTCAACACAAAAGGAAGCCATGGCTGATCCATAAATGATGGCTCTTTTCATGTTTTCAAATGAAATATCGCGTGTTCGAGCCAGATAGCCTATAAATCCGCCTGCGAATGTATCGCCGGCCCCTGTTGGATCAAAAACATCTTCTAAGGGTAAAGCAGGTGCAAAAAACACTTCGTGTTCGTTAAATAAAAGGGCACCATGCTCTCCTTTTTTGATGATGAGGTATTTTGGTCCCATGGCTAAGATTTTTTTTGCCGCTTTTACTAAGGAATATTCGTTAGAAAGCATTCTGGCCTCCTCGTCGTTGATGGTCAATACATCAACTCGTTTGATGGTTTCCTTGAGGTCGTCGAGTGCGACTGTCATCCAAAAATTCATGGTATCCATGACGATCAGTTTGGGACGATTCTCCAATCGATTCATCACTTGCTGTTGTACCATTGGCGTTAGATTGCCTAATAGCAGAAATTCGCAGTCTTGGTAGCTGTTAGGAACAGCTGGATCAAAATCGGCCAAAACGTTCAATTGGGTGTCGAGCGTATCACGTGTGTTCATATCCATGTGATACTTGCCCGCCCAGAAGAATGATTTTTCGCCTTTCTTAATTTGTAAGCCGGTAGTGTCTATGTTACGGCTATGGAAATAATCGATTTTTTCTTGAGGGAAATCATCGCCTACAACGGAGATGATTTTAACCTGGGGAGTAAAAAAAGAAGCAGCAATGCCAGCGTAAGTGGCTGCTCCTCCGACGATTCGGTCGGTTTTACCAAAAGGGGTTTCAATGGCGTCAAAGGCAACGGTTCCAACGACAACTATGCTCATGTGATATTTTTTTTGAAAGATGCGATGCAAATATTGCACATTTAATTTGAACCTGCTAATATTGCAGTCCCTTAGCGAAGGCAAGGGAAATTCCTCGATAGCTCAGTTGGTTAGAGCACTTGACTGTTAATCAGGGGGTCGTTGGTTCGAGCCCAACTCGGGGAGCAAATAGGCCGCACGAAAGTGCGGCCTATTTTGGTTTTGCGATGTTTTACATTCACATTCTTTTCAGTAGTTCGGCTGATAAATTTTATGTTGGCTATAGCGAAGATCCATGGTCGCGCTTGCTGCAGCACTAATAAAACGGCACAGCAAAGTTTATTGGAAAGCACGAGGATTGGGAGCTGGCCGCGGTTTTTTGAGGCCAGTAGCTCGCCTTCCGATGCCTTGAAAATCGAAAGATTAATTAAATAACAAAAAAGCCGTGAATTGCTTGTTTGGCTTATAGACCCATCGCCTAAGCCTTTGGGGTTTTAGCGCAGCTGGCTAGCGTCCCGCACGTGCGGGATTAATCAGAGGGCCCCGAAGTGCTCGGGATTCGAGCCCAAACGGGGAGCAATAAGACCGCACGAAAGTGCCGCCTTTTTTATTTCTAATTGCTGTTGCTTATAGTTGCAGGCGACTTCAGAGCTTTTAAGAACTGATTTCAATATAAAAGGTGTTTGCCGATTAAATGGTCAGGTCCCTAAGCAGGAAAGGGTGAGCGGAGAATGGGCCCCTGGCAGACGGGAGGTTTACTCCGAAGAAAAGAGTTGAAATAAAAAATCCCCGCTAACTTTCGTTAAGCGGGGATTTGGTAGCCCGTAGGGAGCGATGGCAAAGCCGTACATCCTCCTGATTCATAGTGTGGTTATGCATTCCTTTGTGAAATATTTTGTGAAACTAGGCCTTGTTTTGCCTATACATCTGCAGTAGCTCTTCAAGTAAAGTGATCTGTTTGTGAGCTGCAGCCAGCTCCTTTTGCAATGAAGTGATGGTAGCGTTTTGCTGCTTGGTGAAAAACTTCAGGTTTGCGTCGAAGAACGCGTTAAGGTTCGCTCCAGGGAATTGCTCAAGTATAGACATGAGCACTTCAATCTGAAGGCCTTTCACAGCCAACCCTTGCTTCAACCTGCGCCTTGCACTGGTTAGCCGGGCTTGATCGAGGTCGATTTCAATACAAAGCCTTCTCTCTGTCATTTCAAGTTCATCGGATAGCCGTTTGAACCCATCCAGAAAGGTCTGCATGCCCTCGATATTTTTTTTATCGGTCAAAGTTTGGTTGATGACGAAATGTTTCGTTATGTTTGTCACTGATAAGTTACTGACAAGTTAATGACAAGTTTTAACTCCACCATAATTAAATCTAGCTATACCGGCAAGCGCCGGGAAGGGCTCAAATATTTGCCCTCTCATTATGTAAAAACCCTTGATAAGCTGCTTAATGGCCGATATTCAAAAGGTTACATTCGCAAAGTGGTACAAGGTGTTTACGATAATGACGAAATTTTAACAGCGGCTTTTCAGCTCAGTTCACAGCGTGAAAAGCTTGTAAGAAAGCTTGTTCCCTAAAAAAATTTGCCATGAGTGAAGAAATGTTTCGTCATTTAAGGGTTTCGCAACCGGTAGTTGCAGGCATGGTTAACGAAATGAGCATCGAGTTCTTTGCTTATGGCAACCAATACAAGGCCCTTTTCAAAGGCAAGCTGGTTGACATTGCCGATTTGCCTGAAAGCAAATTGAAGGCCATAGAACGCGACATGCGCCGCCATCCCGAAGCGATGGCCGCACTAGATAAGCTGCAGCTGACTGATCGCATGGAGCGCATCACCCAATACCTCTGGTGCCGCTATGGTGGTTTTGACATGGCTCCCGATATGGTGAATGATTCCATGGGTAGCCCCGAATATTGGCCATGCCCCTTACGTGGCAACTGTCCCCATGAATTCAAATTATGCGCACCGGTAAGTGGCCCCGAAGGCGATTTGTCGGCTGCTGAATTGCGCGTGGCTAAACTGCTGGCCACTCATCCCAATATGGCCGATAAGCAGCTGGCAGATGCCCTAGGCATCAGCCGCTTCACCGTGATGGTGCACTTGAGCAACATCCGCGAAAAAATGGGCCTCCAAACCAGGGCTGCCATTGTGGCCATGGCCATCCAACGCAATCTCATTCAACCCCAATACCATGAGAACATTTAGCACCCCCGCCAGGCAAAAATTGGCCTGTGCATCGCGTAATGAGCTGTACATGCAGTTCGAAGGCTATGTAAGGCAGCGAGAGCAAAACTTGCTGCGCACTTCCACTCGTCGGCTTTCACAATTTGAGGCCATTAGCCGGCTGAAGAATGTACTCGATTTTCACCGGTTCAGCAGCCTTGAAGTGCAGTGCAAGATGGTGCTGAAGTATGAAGATGATCTCCGCTTGCTCATCCCATCAGAACATTCCCGCTTCTACCAGGGGGCAGTGGAGAAGGTAAATCACCTGGTTCAATTTTCTCACCAATACCTAAATACCAACGTATGAATCAGCAGTATTTGGCGCATGTAAGCAAGCTGCAGTTTGCAGATTTCGTATTGCTTTTTGGCCCACAACGTGCCGGCCAGCTGTGGCCTGCTTTCCAAGTGAAGCTGGCCATCGACCAGATTCAAGATTTTCTTCTTGAGCTGAAGGAGGAAGAAGTAGATCTCATTGCCAGCCTGGTAAAAATCCGCGTTCGTGGCGCGCACTTCCAGCTGGAGGGCACCGGTAAGCACCTTATGCAGGTGCTTGAATGGCTGTCGAAATCGGCCTATCCTTTTGTAATAGTGCTCTCCGACAAGATGCTCACACCCGGCAACACCGATTGGGCCATTTTGATGAACCTGAAGGACTATCGCCTTTTTCAAGATGAGCAGGCTAGCGTTGCGTGATGAGCTGCAGCAAGAGCTGCACGAAGCCAAGGAGCTTGCCCGGCTCTGCTTCGAAGCCTGCCTCAAAGGCATGGCCGTGGTTTTCGGCCTCGACTTAATTCAACTATCAATTAACCTATCACTTATGGACCAAACCATCCAACAAAGCCTGGAGAGTTTGCAAACTGCCGACCTGGTAAATGCACTCCCCCATGTAGAGGAAAGTGTGCTCCTCTCATTCGAGCGCCACAAGCTGGCCAACGATTTGCGCACCTGGTATTTCACTGAGCTGAGCGCTTCCGATCGGCGCGAGATTGAAAAGTATCTGGGAGGTGGCCAATGAGCAAGCTCGGTAATCGGCAAGCATTCCCCCACAGCATTCAAACATCCAATGGGCGCATTACCGACATTGAAGGGGGTATCACCATTCGCCAGTACATGGCCACCCAATTCATGTCCGAATACCTGGACATGACACATTTGGAAATTGCAGCTCAACAAGCGGTAAGAGCTGCAGATGAATTACTGAAAGCTTTAGAGGAGGCAGGACAATGAGTGCTTTCAAATCCTCAAAAGCTGAAGTAGTTATCCATACCGATAAGTCAGGTATGGACCTTCGTGTAGTTGCTGAGCTCAAAACAACTTATGAGCCTTCCGACATCTCCGATGTTCGACGGGTGTTTGATAACTTTTGCGAAAGCCACAAGCAGCGCAACCACGTAAAGGCAAAGTTTGCCTATTCTTTCAAAGAGCTCGACAGCAACAATGCCGAGCTGTGGCACTTGAATTCAAAGGGCGATCCTGATTATCTCGTTGCGAGCATATCGGTTATCAAATCAAAGGAGGGATTATGAGTCATTCGGAAACAAATGGCAAGCCTCTATGCGATCTGCCTCGTGTCAAAAGAGTAAAGGTTCACCTTGAATATTCTCCCAAATACGGTCAGCGAGTTTTCTTGATTGATGAAAGTGCAACTGGAATAAGAGACAAGGCGCCAGTTTGTCGATTTTTTGACCAACAGTATCACCTGTACCCAGATTCACTCACTCACGCCCACTTACTGGCTGATAGCTACAACGCTATTGCAGATTTTCCTGAGCCGACGAAGATGCGCGAAACATGGGAAATAGTGAAGGAACTCGAGCTAGATAAGTACCACAAGTTGAAGGAGAAATATGATGAGTTGCAGTTCACCATCAAACGGCTTTCTCAAACATTTCTCAAAGACCTAACAGCCAATGAAATCACCGATTGGCTGAGAAAAGAATGCAAACAAGCCCTAGAAAAAGTGCAGGAGGATAGCCATGCCTAAACTCACCCGCACCTTCGAACTTGAAATCACTCCTGAAAGGTTCCTCGAAGCTTGTAGCAACGAGGAGCTTCAGGAAGTCGACTTGCTCATCCAGTCGCCCCGTTTCCGGGAGCGATTGACCGCCGAGAAGCGTCAAACCAAGTTACCTTTTGATGCATTCCCACCTAAGAAAGCGCGCTCATGAAAGGATTCATTTGCACCATCGAAGAAGCACTCGAGCTGCAGCGCCATTGTCTTTCCGACATGGTGGCCAGCTGGTTCTATGATCGCCGCTCGCGCCGGGTATTTGAGCGAAACACGGCCATGTACGACATCATGCGGCTGAGTACCCCCAATGACCTTATACCGGCTTGGACCGTGCTCGATCTCGGCCGAGCATTAGGCACCGAAATCCGCTTGCCCGATGGCCGCCAGCTGGAGGTGATTCACACCAACCAGTACAGCGGCTTGCGCGATGAAATCACCGATCGGTGGTACCGTATCAGCACCGATGAAGCTTGCTTTGAGCTTGCTGGCGAAGCCAGCAACCGCGCTCGCTTGCTCATTTTCTGCCTGCAGTCAGGACTGCTAAACCCCGAATTCGTCAATCAATCAATCTCACATCATGACTATTGAAATCAACGAGCACAACCGCGACAAGGCCGTGGAGCTCATCGAAACAGCTATCGCCATGCGCGAGCAGCAAAACGAGTTTTTTCAACTTGACCGCAAGGCCAAGATTCATAAATCGCTCTACACCGAGCGAAACAAGGCGCTCGACATGGCCAAGGCCTTGGAGCGCACATTTGACCGACGTCGCGATGAATTTATGGAGGGGCTTACCAATGGCTAATACCGATAAACCAGGGCTTTTCCAGCGCTTCAAAAGAACATTCACTCGCGTGAAATCGTACAACGTCACCCTCGAGGCCAGTTGGAGGCTGCAGCCTATTGGCACTGTGATCATCACTGCAGGCGGCCGGGATGCGATGGAAGCAGAGCAAAAAGCCAGGGAGCTTTTTGAGCGTGAGCTGGTGATCAGCACCAAAGGCGTTCGCAAGGACCGCGACTTTGAAATCTCCAACAAGGTCTAATGGTTGACGCACTGCCCATTCTGGCCTACAATGGCATCCAGGCATTTGAGCTGCTCGATGGGGTTTTTTACACCCCACCGAGCCTGCTCAACCTGGGCATGTGAGTCTGCGGCGAATGCGGCCACATCATGAGCGTTGACAATGAGCGCTGCCACCGGTGTCAAGCACCCAAATTCATTGTGATTTCCAAAACTCCCAAGCCCAAACTGAAAGCTGTTAAATGAGCTTTTTCGATAAAGAAAAAATACTGCAGGCCACCGATGGCGGCCTTGAAATACTCCTTTGGTTGTACCCAGCTGCCCGTGATGTGGTGGGCAAAACCAACCGCAAATTCAAGATGCGGGAGAATGAAAAAACCCCATCCGCCACCCTCAAGAAATTGGGTGACGGCAATTGGGTGATCACCGATTTTGGAGGAGACAGCAAACCCAAAAACGGAATCTTGGCATACATGGATAAGTATGCCTGCGACTTTGCAACCGCCTGCCAGCGCATAGCTGAGCATTTTAATATACCGGCCGAAGATGGTACCATGGCCAAACCCATTGAGGCTGAAGTTTCAGCCCGGCCGGCCACCGAAGAAGAGCAAGAAGGTGCCTGGCATTTCGAGCTGAGGACGGAGTTTCAACCGCATGAGCTGGAAACCATCTATGCCAAAAATGTAAGGGATGCTTTTGGTACCGATCGGCTGGTTGAAACCCTCAAAAAGTACGGTTGTTCACCTGTCGACTTTTACACGGTTACCAAAAACCGGAAAACCACTACCATCAAGGCAACGCCGGAATACCCGATTTTCCTTTTTGCCCGTGGTGATTTTCAGAAGATTTACCAGCCATTCAGCGCCGACAAATCGAGGCGCTTTATGTACCATGGAGCTTTCGACCGCAATTACATCAACGGACTCAAGCAATGCGAGCAGGCATACAAAGAGCTGCTCAAATACGACGATGACAGCCGCATCGATGATGATGGTGATGATGATGGCGATAGTAAAAAGAAAGCTTCAAAACTGCCCGAAATCATCATCTGCAGTGGCGAGCGCGATGCGCTCAACGTGGCAGCTCTGGGCTACCATGTAGTGTGGTTCAACTCCGAAACCTTCAAAATTGACGGCACCCAATACAAGAAATTGGCCGAGATGGCCGAGAAGGTGTATTACCTGCCCGATATTGATGCCACCGGCCGCCGAGAAGCGCACCGCTTGGCATTTACCTATCTCGACATCCATGTAATTCGCTTACCCTTAGAGCTGCAGCAGAAGCGCGACAGGAGGGGCAAGCCCTGCAAAGATGCTCGCGACTATTTTGAGCATTACGACCAGGTAAGCAAGAATTTTGGCAACCTGATCAAGGCTGCTTTGCCATATCGTTTTTGGGATGAAATTCCGCAGTACAACCGCAATGGCGATTTCACTGGGTACAAGTACGACGTGAATAACGTACACCTGTACAACTTCTTGGCCGGCTGCGGATTTTATCGGCTCAAGACCCTGAACAAAAACGACGATGATTATTACATCCAGGTGAAGGGCAACGTGGTGGCACAGGTGCGCACCCAGCAGATCCGCGATTTCGTGAACGGCTTTTTGGCCGAGCGTAATTACCCGGTACCGCTCCGGAATGCATTCCTGCGCTCCACCCGCATGAACGAAACTTCGCTCATGAACTTGCCTACCACCGAGCTCGATTTCAGCTTCTCTGAACGTGGCTGCCAGTACATGTTTTTCATGAACGCCGCCTGGAGGGTTACTCCTGATGGCATTGAGGAATTGAAGCCAGGAACCTTCGACCGGTATATGTGGGATGAAAAGGTGTTGCCGTACCGGGTTGACCGCATGGAGCCGCTTTTTGAAATCAATTTCGACGAGAATAACGGAGACTTTGTGCTAAAGTTACCTGAAAAGGAGAAGCGCCCCATCTTACTGCAGTATCTCATTAACACCTGCCGGATGCACTGGAAGGTGGAAGAGCTGGGAGTGGAGGAAGTAACGGCCACCGGTACCAGGATCCGCCGCGAGCTCACACCCGAGGAGCGCAAGGAAGAGGAGCACCACATCATCAATCGCCTGTACACCTTGGGCTATATGATGCACCGACACAAGGATGCTTCACGCCCTTGGGCAGTGTGGGCACTCGAGAGCAAATTGACCGACGAGGACGAATCGAAAGGTGGTTCAGGTAAGTCGATTTTCATCAACATACCCAAGTACTTCCAAAAAGTAGAAGTGATACCAGGGCGCGATCCACGAGTGACTGAAAACAAGCACATGCTCGAGAATGTAGACGAGCACACCGATTTCGTGGTCGTAGATGATGCTGATCGCTTTTTGAACATCAACTACTTCTACCCACTCATCACCGGTGACTGGAGCATCAACCCCAAAAACACACGAAGCTTCACCCTGCCTTTTGCGCGAGCACCAAAGATTGGCTTCAGTTCAAACTTCCCACCCCGGAATGCCGACCAATCGACCAACCGCCGCCTGCTTTACACTGTATTTTCTGATTACTACCATAACGGGCCCAACGATGAGTTCAGCGACGAGCGTTCACCCTATACTGAATTCCAAAAGAACTTATTCCAGGACTTCACAGAGAAGGAGTGGAACGAAACCATTAACCTTGTGGCTCAGTGCCTGCAGTTCTATTTGCGCTGGCCAGAGAAGATCAATCCACCGCTTGCCAACGTAAACAAGCGTAACCTGAAGAACATCATGGGCGATGGCTTCCAGCATTGGGCAGATGTTTACTTCTGTGAAGAAAACAAACACCTGGATGAATTGGTGCCACGGCTTAAGGCCTACGATGCTTGCGTGAAGGAGCTCAACATGAAGCAACTCACTGCCCAGGGCTTCATGAAAAAGTTAAATGCCTGGTGCCAGTTCAACGACTACACCCTCAATCCCAAGGCACTGCAGAACAAGAGCGGTCGAGTGATCAGAAAGCTCGACGGCCACACCATGGAAATGCTCTATATCCAAACCAAAGAACAACTTAACGCTCAAGTTACCGATGAGATGCCCTTCTAGTTTACCACCCCACCGACGCGAGCGCCTCACCGATCAAGAGGTTGCTCGCATTTACATGGACCACGCCACCCGCTGGAAAGACGACAAAGACCGCTACTGGATGGTCTTTCGCCGGCACGAAGAGCTGATCAAAGTTGACGGCAAATTAGACAGCTGCACCACCATGGTCGAATTCGTTAACCTGGCCACCGAGCGACGCGAAGGAATACCCATTGAAACAGTGGCTCAAAGGGTGAGGGAAGGGAAGTTTATGAGGGTGGAGGAGACGTTGGAAATAAGTATGATATGAAAATCAAATTCAGAGAAATCCGGATGAGTAAAGCGAACAAGGAGCGCTTGAAAATCATCAATTCAATTATTCAAGAATACCAGGCTGAAGGATATGTACTGACGTTACGTCAGCTCTATTATCAGTTGGTAAGTCGCGACGTTGTGCCTAACAAGCAAACAGAATACTCGAAACTTTCCATCTTGTTGAAGGAGGGAAGGATGGCCGGAATTGTTGATTGGGATGCCATAGAAGATCGATTGAGAAAACCTCAAAAGCCCTCATCTTTTAGTAGTCCTAAAGACATTCTTGATGCAGCCATTCAGCAGTATGCATTACCCAGGCAAGAGGGCCAAAGCACATATGTAGAAGTATGGGTTGAGAAGGATGCGCTTTCAGGTGTTTTGAAGCGCGTTACTAGCAAATATCACGTTCCGATTCTGGTGAATCGCGGATACTCAAGTGCCTCAGCTATGTTCGACAGTTATCAGCGCTTCAAAGCAGCTTACGAAAGCGGCCAAGCCATTCGTGTTCTCTACTTAGGTGATTATGACCCATCTGGTATGGACATGATTAGAGACGTGAAAAGCCGCACCCTCGAATTCTTTATGGGCGAATATGAAATCGAGGATGAGGAATATGCTGCCGAGTCAATGGATTTTCAAGTGATTCCCATTGCATTGACTCGTGAGCAAATTCGACAGTACAATCCACCGCCAAATCCAGCCAAAACCTCTGATCCACGGGCAAAGGATTTTATTGAACGGCATGGCTCGACCAGTTGGGAGGTGGATGCACTTCGCCCTGAAGTCTTAAACAACCTGCTGGATGAGGCTATCAGAGAGAACATTGACGAGACAGCTTACATGGAAATAGTGGGCAAGGAGGAGGCTGACAAAGAAAAGCTTCGTCGTCTATATCATCACTTGTAATATACACCTTATTTGTCAGAGAAAAACAACAGGCAACTCGGTACAAGTACAGAAAAAGAATTCCGTACTTGTACCGAGTATTTTTTTTAACACCTTTCCCTCATTACGCAAATGAACCCGGCTTCCAAAGCTGAAGTTCAGCAATTAGAAAAGCTTGTACTTGTGTTTTTCCATTTTTGTCAACCCAGCGGCATTCTACCTCTTCATCATCTTCATCTGGCTCTGAGATGGTAGTCATCTTAATGTTTTCGTTCGATTTGTGGTAAACCACTGTGCCGATTTTTACGTTAACCGGCACATCTCTTTCAGAGTTCTGTTGCATATCTACTTGTTTTGAGTTGGATAAAATACTGGTATAGAAAAGGCGATCTTATTAACGTTACTGGTTGTTGAAGACTGATCCTTGTCTGCTTTAGCTCCAATTCCGCTAATCCCTATTTTGAATCCTGATGCTTTGCTAGATTCGCTAGAAATAGTTATTGCCACTTCAAAATTCACAGCAAAGCCTAGACGCTTGCGATCATCAACAAACGTATCTGCCGTAGCTGCATTGAAAGGATATGTTTTAATGGGCATTATCATCGCGCCATTTTCTGCCGCATATTCCTGTGACTTTTTCACACCTTCAATTATTTGGGTAAGAACCTCACTAACGTAATCCTTCAATTCCATCGACTTCAATTTTAAATCACCCGGCGCAGCCGGACCGCTTTACACACCGGCCGGTGGGTCGCTTCGCTTTTCCCTCCAAACCTCTCCCAATTTTAACTATAATTTTTTGTAACTCTGTAACCTTAAAGAATAACAGAGTGAAAAATTAAATCTAAAGGAAAAGGGCAGCGGTTTTTTGGTTACAAAGTATGGTTTGGAAACTGTGCCAAAAAGAGGACGGTTACAAATATTCTGTAACCAAAATTTGGAGGTCGGCCGGTTACAAAACGGTAGTGGTGGTGGTTACAGAAATTTTGAACCTCAAAAAGTGCGTTTTTGGGCTGGAATCGCAGATTTTAGGGCGGTTACAGAAATACAAAAAATTTGCGCTAAACGGACGGCAGACATTTTACACAGCAGGTGTCAACCATTGGAGCTGTCAACCTTTCTGCTGTCCTTTTTGCCTGAAAATGAGGGCTGCAACTTCGTTATCGAATCGGTAAAAAGCCGTATTTTTAGGTATGGTAAAGCTTCGCATTCCGGTAAAACCCCACCTGTACAAGTTCATGGTTAAACGCTACGGCGACCCCATTGTCATCAACTACCAAACGCACCCGCTGTTCTATGATGTGGCCTCGCTGCTGGAGCCATTCAACCACGGCACGGTGCCGGTGATCACTGGCCCGTTCATCACTTTGGAAGTCGGCCGCTTTCGCTGCCTCGATACCAGGATATTCAACCACATATCAGCCGAGAATGCCGAAGTGCTCGCCAGCAAGATTGACCAGGTATATTTCAACGTCGACTTTTTCCAGTTTATGGACTACGGCCGGCACCGGATAGGGTTGGAGGTAAACGAGCTGATTTATTATTACCTGCACGACCGCGGTATTGAGGTAGAAGAAGACATCACTCATGAAGCGCTGCGCAAAAGGTACCAGCGCTATGAGGTCAGCCGGCAGCAGATCCAGCGGCTTGAAACCATCTACCAGCGCATCCCTACTAAAAAACTGCAACGCCCCGCCAAATTTTTGGTAAACTAAATTGTCACCACAACGGCCAAGCCGTCCTAAACTTATCCATGGACAAATTACAGCACTTAAACCCCATTTTAGAGCGCATCAGAATAGCTGATTCGTCGCTCTTTTCGTACACCTGGCAAACGGTGGGGGGCAAGCTGCAAAAAGTGCTGGCCTTCATTGATGCGCCGGCTTGGTTGGAGGTGTACAACACCAACGGAAGCCTGCAGCTGGTGGAGCCAGTGGAGCGCGATGCCAATGGCCCCATAGCCAACCAAGCCATCGAACTCTTTTATCCAGGAGGCGACCGCCCGAGCTTCTTTGCGCTCGAGCGCCGGTACCTGATCTTAGAGCTGAAGTTTATGGGGGAGGAGCCGTTTATCATCGGCACCACTGAAAACCCTTGGCTTGCAACCGCAGGTTTTGGCAGCCAAAACAAGGGTTATACCCTCAATTTCGCGCGAAGAGAGCCGAAATAGCCCCTTTTTCGTCCTTTACAGCCCCATCAGATAGCAGCTCCTTTGTACCGGTAAACAAACCGGTATGCCCAAAGGAAATCAATCATTGCTGTTGGAGCTGCGCTCGGAGTGGATGTTTATGCCAGAAATGGCAGAACAGATGCTGCCGGTGGTGCTGCAGCTTTTAAACGGCACAGCCCTTGATCCGCGCGAAGAGCTGATCATCCAGGGCTTTCAAATGGAAGGGCAGCTCGTCAATGGCATTCGAGCTGTTTATGCTGCGAATGCCGACAGCGAAGATCCTTTCGAATCATTCCCCGAAAATTCAGTTGCTGTGGTTCCCTGCAAAGGCACCATGCTTAAGTACGGCACCATGTGTGCCTGGGGAGCCGACGAACTCACTGCCATCGTAGAGCTCGCTTATCGATCGCCAAAAATTGCTGGCGTTATCATCGATACCGATTCTGGTGGTGGTGCGGTAAGCTCTATTCCTGTTTGGAGTGCTACGCTTGCCAAACGCAACAAGCCGGTGATGGTTTATGCCGATGTAATGTGTTCGGCTGCCTATTATATGGGCATTCATGCTGATTATCTCATGCTATCGAATGATCTCAGTTCGATGGTGGGCAGCATTGGTGTGATGGTAAGCTGGCCCGATTACACAGAAGCTCTGGCACAGCGTGGCATTAAAATGCACACTGTGTATGCCGATCAGAGCACACACAAAAATGCCGAGTTCCAAGCGGCACAAGCGGAGAAGCCCGATTACAAGCCGCTCAAAACAAACATGCTCAATCCGCTGGCCATCCGCTTCCAAGAAGCAGTAAAGGCAGCGCGCCCCAAACTCGACCAAAGTGTGGAAGGCATTTTGGCCGGTAAGGTCTTTTACGGTCCTGAAGCTTTGAAGCACGGGCTGGTAGATGCCATTGGCACCATGGATCAGGCGGTGGCCAAGCTCATGGAATTGGCAAATACCTGGCAAGCCAGGGCAACGGCCAAAGAATTCGTCACTCAATACAATTCACTCAATAATCATGTTTAAACAGTACTATCTGAAAGCGCAACAAGCCCTGCTCAAACTGCTGGGTGTAAGCGAACTTCCAGTTGAGGGCAAGGCTCTCAATTTGTCGGAAGACCAGAAGGCCAAAGTCACCGAGGCGTTCGGTGCGGATTTCCTCAAAACCTTCACGGATGCAACCTTGAAGTTCAACGCAGCCGAACAGGCTGAAGCTGTTCAGAAGGAGCAAGCCAAAAAGGAAGCAAACGATGCGATTAAGCTTTTGCAAGCTGAAATCGAAAAGCTCACTGAAACCACCGCCACCCAGCAGCAGCAAATTGAACAGTTGGCCGAATTGCCAGCGACCGATGCCAAGGTAATCGTGATGGCTGGCCAAAAAGATGATGGAGCAGTGGTGATTGCAGTTAAAGGCAGCACCAACAGCACTCACCTATTTGATGCCAACAAGTTCGCATTCAAGAATGAAAGCGAAAGAAAGCTTGTGGCTGAAATCATGGCCCTCGATGAAAATCGCGTATGGAACCAAAAAGCGCATCAGGCACTCTTGCAAATGCAAGGCGTTTCTTATGCTATTCCTACCGCTGAAATTGAGTACGGTCAGCTGGCCACCGACTTCAACAAATACTGGAAGCTCATTCGCCAGGACATTCGCACACTGCCTTATGTAACATCGGCATTCGATACCCTCATTCCAATTATGAGCGGCATCAGCGATAAGGCTGTAGGCTTTAACTTGTTCTTGGACGAGCTTACCCAAGCTTACCAGTCGAACTTCGTTGAAAAAGGTGCTTTCCGTTTTGAGCCTGAAACCCAAACCGTGCGTGATGTGGAAGTGGCCTACGAGTTCAAAAACTTGAAGGAGCTCGAGCGTAACTGGATTGGTGTGATCACCGGTGCCAACATGACCAGCTCGCCAATCAAACTTTCGTTTGTGGCCTACCTGGCAGAGCACATGATCAAAAAGATCATCATGGAGCGCGATACCCGTACCGCCAACGGTCGCTATAAGGCTCCGACTCCTGGCGTGCCCGGCAAAGCCATTAACGGTGCCGATGGTGTGTATGAAGTTTTAAACGACAAAATAGCTGAGCTCAAAGTTCGCACCTTCAAATTGGGAGTCATCACCGATTCGAATATTCACCTGAAGCTGCGCACAGCTGCTGAAATGGTGCCTAAAAAGTACCGCGATTCGTTGCAGTTGGATTTTTGGGTTCCCCAAGGATTCATCCGCAAGTACAACGACGCATTGAATGTGTCTTACGGCCCATCTCGTCCAAATCGTGCTGATATCGATTACATCGATGGCTTCAAAAACATGAAGCTGACGGAAATTCCTTACAGCGATGGCCGCATGCGTATTTTCATCACGCTGCCTGGTAACGTAACGCGTTTGGAAAATCTTCCTGGTGAAGCTTTCAGCGGCATGCGCATGAAAGAAGAAATCAAGTCGATCAAGATGAACAGCGTTTGGAAAGAGGGCGCTATGTTCCACTTGGCTGGTCCAAAAGCTGCAAGCGAAGCCGCACTCGAGGCGCGCGACTACGATCAGCAAGCCATCTGGTGTAACGAAATCGACTTCGACCCTGATTACTTCATCGAAATCGAGAAGGATGATGCTACGCCTTCAGTTGCAGATCATACCTCGCTGATCAGCGTTGAGAATACCAACTTGGTTACCATCACCAACATCGATGATGCACCGGTGGGTAAAGAAATCCGCATCAAGGCTGGCTTTAACAACAGCATCCAAATCAACAACACCGGCAATTTTGATTTGTTGCCAACTGCATGGGTGCCTACGCAGGGCGATATCATCGTGCTGAAAAAGCGTACCGACGGCAAGTTCATCGAACTGCAGCGCATTGATGCCGAAACTGCCAACGCAGTTATTTTGGCCGCCAATGCCACTACTGCAGATGGTGCAGTAGGTGAATTCTTCATCACCAGTGCCAACAGCGGTGCCACTGCTTTGACCAACATCACGAACTCAGTGCCTGGTGTGGTTTACAAAATCCAAGGCGGTAGCAGCACAAACGCAACCACCATTGCAAATGCTGGCAACTTCGTTCTCGCAAGCGCCGTTACGCTCAATTTGGGTGTATGGATTGAGCTCGAGAAATCTGCTTCTGACGGTAAGTTCTACGAAATCCGTCGCAGCGCGTAAATGGAACCGGGAGCCGGCCACGGTCGGCTCCCTTCCTACATGTTCAACTCAATTTTAGGAGAGATACACAAAATGAAAAATTTCAGCAAAATCGCAGGCATTTTGGTTTTTTGCCTCGTTGCAATTGTGGGCATGCTTTCGGGCATGGCCGCCGTTATTCCGGCCGACGTAATGGCCGCAGCTCCGGTACTCGATGCGCTCGGCTACAGCATCCAGCAGCCTGAATTATACCTGGGCATGAGCATGATGGTAAGCCTGCCCAAGGGCGTTGGTGCCTTACGTGCTGGTGGACCTTCCGACATCAAGGATGTGGCTTTTGCATTTCGGAAAAGTGATGTGCTGTTCATGCCGCCCCGCAACGCCAATGGGGTATTGATTACGGGTTCCGTAGTGATGAAACCCGGCACATTCATGGCCAAGCTATACGGCACCCAAAGCCTCATTGAAGTGAAGGAAATGACCGAGGGCAACGCCGATCAGGAGGGAAGTAAGCAATCGGTTACTTTGGTTCACCCGGGCAGTTATTTGGAAGTGCAAGAGTGGTACCAGGCGAATAAGCATGAGGATTTGTACATCATCATCCAGCGCTGCAAAGGCGAAATGGAACTCTATGGCGATTGCTGCAACGGTTTGCGCGTAAAGCGTGAAAAGACCATCAATGGTACCGAAACAAGCAATAAGTTCACCTTTGAGGCACCAATTGCCGGTGATGTAGCTGCCATTTATCGCGGAAATATTACTGAAGAAGGTTTCGCTGGTACTTTGGTGGCCAACCAAAACAACCAGAATATTTCAGGTGGGTATGCAGGGAAATTCTTGGCACCCAAAAGCAATACGTCTAGTACGCCAATTACACAACTGCTGTATCCTGGAATAAAGCATGGTGATATCATCACAATTGTTGGTGGAGCTGGAAGCGGCACTTCTTTTTATGTGGGTACGGAAGTTGGTGCACAAATGATCACCAAAGATTTTGCGGAAATGGAAATTACACCCGGTTCGGAAATCACTTTCCAAGTTTTTGGTCAGAATGATGGTGGGGATACGACTTGGTACTACATTGAGCTTTCGCGCTACATCCCTTAACCGGGCTTTTTCATAGGTTAATTTGGTTTGGACCCTGCACTGCGAAGTGCAGGGTTTTTTTGTCCTTTATGCCCCCGAAGTGCGTTCGCACCTTTGATTAAAGGTAACTCCCATGGGTACAATCAAAGAACAGGTATTGGCTTATTTCCGGCATGATCGGAAGTTCGCAACTGGAGCCAGGCTCTACAACCAATACGGCACAAACAACAACCTCAAGGCGCGCTTTAACCAGGCAATTCAGTATGGTCAAACAGGCGACAAACTCATTTACGGCATGCTGAACGAGGCTTTGGCCGATCTTGCTGGTATTTCGGTGGCAGTGATGCAAAATTTCTTGCGTCAGCCCCTCGTTCCCCTTCCAATCGATTTGGCGGATGATCCGGCATTCAAAGCTGCGGCTGAATCGGCTAAAGCTGTAGGCAGAAACCTCGATGCAGGTCTTGGCAAAGTTTCACGCGCAGCTGAAATTGCCACACTCAAAGTCGATGAGTTGGTGGCAGCTATCGTAAAGCTGAAGCCTGAATTCAAGCGCAAGCGTGAAAACAAGGAACAGCTGGCAGCCATTTTACTGGAGCAAGAAGCTGCATTTGAAGCAAGCCTTGAAACGCAGGCCGAAGAAGATCCAGGAGCCGAACCGGCAGCTGATGCCGGCACTGGTGCCAAGGCAACCAGTGGCACCGAGGCAACAGCTGGGCAGGTACCTGCCAACGTGCAGAAGGCGATTAAGCTTCGTGATGAATTTCCTTTCTTGAAAGAGCGCGATTGCCCTGCAGTTTTGAAAGCCTTGGTTGGTACCATGCTCGAGGCATACGACCAGTTCCGCTTTGCTCATGAAGATTTGTTCTCAGCTGAAGGCTTCGAAGCAGAGCAGCTCGCTGCGCTTGCTGCCATCGATAGCTACCTCGAAAACCAAGCTATTTGGGAAGAGCTGAAGCATTATCGCGACAATGGCAAATTGTTGGGCGTACACCCCGAAGTGCGTGCTGAAATCAACCGGCAAGAGGTAGAAGCCCTCACCGCCCTCGACTTGGCCAAGGAAAAGAGCAACCTGCAGAAGTCAATCAGCCTGGATAAGGGTAAGCTCAAAAAGGAGCAAGAGTTGGGCGAGGCTGCAAACCCCGAAAAGTTGGCTAGCATTCAGCTGCGCATCGAGCAAAAAGAATCACGCCTGGCATTGGTGGATGAGCGCCTTTCCAAAATCGCCTAGTGCATGCTCTTTACGCTGGACGAGCTCAGGCCGCAAGGCCAAACAAGCGGCATCCCTGAATCTAGGGATGCCGCTTTGAGCTGCCAGTTCCTGGCATTCCACCGCCACAAAATAGGCAAGTTGCAGGAGCTTGGGGGCAAGCTCCCCATGTGGAATGAAGGCCTTTTCCTTTGGACAGAACTATCGTTCAACGCCTTCACTTTTGTGCCCTACATCATCCAAAATGCCGGCAATATTGTCGAGCTGGTGATCACCAGTTACTCCATCAGCATTGAGGTCATTAATGCGCTCATGCAGCTCATTGATGATGGCAAAATCAAACGGGTGCGGCTGTTCATATCTGACTCCATCCGCAGCCGGTTGCCTCGTGTGGCTGACTTACTCGACAGCCTTATTCGGGTGCGCTCCGCTGCCCTCGAGGTACATTATGCCTGGAATCACAGCAAGATCCTGTTGGCAAAAACCGAGTGGGATTGGTTTGTCATGGAAGGCTCGGGCAACTTCGCCAAAAATGCCCAATTCGAACAATACGCAGTTTTTAACCAAGCCGAACTTTACCAGTTCAGGCTGCAATGCATTGAAGATGGATTTAACGCCCGATCAGCTGAAGCAGATTGAAGACTTGGCCAGCGTTGGCCGAAGTCTTCGCTCCATAGCGCGCATCATGGAGCTCGATTACAAGCAGCTGCGTGATGCCGCAGCTCAGGACGGCTCCGCCATCCTCTACCATTTTAGTTTGGGTGCCGAGCGCTCCCAAACCGCTATTGACCTTGCAACCAAAACCGCTGCTGAAGGTGGCAATATCACCGCCATCCAGCACTTTGATAAGCTACTCAAACTCCAACGCTATGAAGAAAGGAAAAGACAGCTCTTGGGCCGATAAGCTGCAGCAGCTGCCGTACGATCGGTTGGAAAAGTACATTGCCACCGGTGATGAAAAATTGCTCGACAGTGGGCTAACCAAGTACATCGATCAGTTGTCGCTGGTGCGCCAGTCGATGGAGAAGTATAAAAGCCAGGATGAAATTGTCCGCTTGCTTCGCCTCACTTACCCGGAGTTGTCGCCATTGACATGCCGGCAGATCTATGGTGAGGCCATCAACTTTTTTTACAGCGACATCAAAATCAAGAAAAAGGCACTTCGTGCGCTTTTGGCCTCACGGCTCGAAACCCTCTTCTTTTTGGCACTGGAGAAAGACGAACTGGAGAATGCCCGTCGCATCATTCAAACCCAATCGGAAATGCTTCAGCTGGATATTCCGGACGAACCCGAAGGCGAGCTGGATCCATTGCGCAACGACAGTAGGCCGATAATTTACACTGCAGATCCAAAGTTGTTGGGGGTAACCAGCAAAACCAATATTGCTGAACTGAAGCGTAAAATTAAACAATGGGGATTGACCAAGGCAGAGCAGAACCAAGTGCTGAATGATGCCGACCCAGATGCACCCTTGAGAGGATTTGAGGATGAAGAAGAATGAAGCCTACCGGCAGATTTATACCACCAAGGTAAATGCCGCCATTCAGATAGTTAAGCCCCAAAATTTGTATGTGGTGGCAGGTCGTGCCACATCCAAATCGATGGACATCCTGGCATCGCGAACGCTTGACATCGTTCGCTCTATGCCCAGGGCAAAGTTTGCCCTCACTGCAGATACATACGTGAATTTGCGCACCAACATTCTCCCCCAGCTCATAGCTGGTTGGGAGATGCAGGGCGTGTATGAAGGCCGTGATTTTGTGGTAGGGGATGAGCCCGATACCGCCTGGGTGAAGCCCATTTTTCGCTCACAGATGTTCAAGCACACTTTGCACTGGCGCAACGGCTGCTCGTTTATTTTCAAGTCACTCGACCGGCCATCTATCAATGCCGGTGACTCGTTCACGCACATGTTTGGCGATGAAGCCAAGTACATGAAGCGCGACCGCATTCGAAAGGCGCTGCCAGCCATTCGTGGTGATAAGCAGTTCTACCCTTCGCACTACTTTGGTGGCCAAACCTTCACCACCGACATGCCCAATTTGCATTCGGGTGATGATGATTGGATTCTGGACATGGAAAGCAGGATGGACAAAAACCAAATCCGCCTGATTGCCGAATCTGCACTGGTTGCTCAAGGCTTGGAGCTGGAGTTGTATGAGCTGCTGCAGTCGGGTACCGAGGGGAAAAGGGTCCGCAACCTACAGCGCCAGCTTGACCGCTGGAAAAATGACCTGGCAGTCATTCGGGAGGGCAGTACGATGTTTTTGGTGGCCAGTACGCTCGTTAACATCGAGCGCTTAGGTATGGAATACCTTACTGCCCAATTTGAGAGCTTGGGAGCTGAAGAATTGAAGTCTGCCATCCTGTCGTTCAAGCCTCGCCTTGAAACAGGCGCGCGCTTTTACCCCAATTTGACCAGGGCAAACTTTTACGCCGATGGGGTTGACTACGACATTTTGGACCAGACCGATTACCGCAATATCGATTGTACTTCTTTGCGGTACCTGAACTTTGGAGATGCGCTCGAGGCCGGTTACGATCACGGCCGCATGGTATCGCTGGTGGTAGGGCAGACACAAGGGCAAACAAGACGAGTACTCAAGAATTTCTACCGATTACCACCGGCACACATCAGGGAGCTGGCAGATGATTTCGTGGAGTTCTTTAAGCCGCATAAGGTAAAAATCCTGCGCATTTGGGTTGACCGGGCGACATTCAATTACAAAGACTCCAATGCCGACGTGGCTGGCCAGCTGAAGCACGATTTGGAGTACGACATCGACGGAAAGCCTACCGGTTGGGTGGTGCAGATCATGAACTACGGGCAGAAGAACATCGAGCACGATGAAGAATACCGCCTCATGAAGGTGATGATGGAAGGCCGCGATCACAGGTTCAAGCAAATCTTGATTGATGAGTACAACTGTGCCGAACTGAAGTCGAGCTTGGAGATGGCTCCGCTTACCCAGGATTCGAAAGGCCGCCTGAAGAAGGATAAATCTTCCGAGTCGTTACCCGATGCCAAGTTGCCAACGCAGTCGACCAACTTTAGCGATGCATTCAAGTACCTCATTTGTCGTGATGATGATCTGGCGCTGCTCGAGCATACGTCCAGCTCCTTGGGCCATGTGGAAGCGGGTGCGCATGGATAGTTTTTTGATGATTTGGGCGCCCACTTCGTGCCGGGCTCTCCCCGCTACGAGGTAGCTGGCTCGATCCCTGGCGCAGCACAGCTGGTAAACCATCTGTGCATTTTTTTTGTGCCATTCGGCTGATGTTTCTATTTTGGTGCAACTTAAACTTGTGCTATGGAAGTTTTGATTTTTGCCCTTTCTGTTGTTTTCATCGCTTGGTTGGTTCTTAAGGTGAATCAATCAAGCCTTAGCAATCAACCGGTAAATAACCCCTACGTGCCTAGCTATAAAGACCCAACAGCCGTTGCTGAGCGTGAGCAGAAGTGGCTAGAAAAAGGCCTTGCGTTAAAGGAATTCCCGGTGGTCGGTGTGCACATTGCTGTGCGCAAAAACCACATCTTATACAGCTGCAAAGAGGGCGACTATGTTGAGCTAAAGCACGAAAAAACCAATAAGTACTCAAATCGTGCTATCATGGTAAGGTGCAACGACAAAAAGATAGGCTACATACCAGAAATTGATCTAGACGAAGCACATGAAATTCTCGACCGCCTTGTGATAGCCTTCATATCAGGAATTTCTTACGATTACGATTACATAAACGTGCACATCAAAGTTTGCTACAAATAAAAAAGCCCGGTCACTTCTGATCGGGCTTTTTTGATGGAATCAGGCATTCCGTTAAAACGTCGCTTGCCACATCTCGGATTGTGGTTCTCGGATTTCCCTCCATCTTTCTTTTGAACTGCAGCCTCACAAGTTCTTTGTGTGCTTCATCCGAAATTTCAATCAGGAATTTTTTCATAAGGTAAAAGTAAGAATCAAATTGATTCAATAAAATTTTGTTTGATTCATTCAATTTGATTTACTTTGAATCATGTTAAATCAAAAAGAATCAATCATGGGAATTCAAATCAAAAAGCAAGAACAGTTGAACCAGCTCGGAGAGTTGGATATTCAAGAAACCCTCGTTTTAGCGGGAATTGTAAGAATGCGTGAAGTGGTTGCGCTCAAATCAATCGTCGAAAAGTTGGGTTTGGGCTGGTCAAACACCTATGAAAAGATGAAAAGAGACAAATACTGGAATCAACTGTTCTTAGAATGCAACGCAATTTCGAAGGATGGCAAAACCCGCAAAATGATGTGTTTGTCGGTTTATGATTTACAAGAGTGGCTATTTCATTACCCGTTTCCCGAATCTATCGACCGCCAGCGATTGGAGGCGTTTCGCTATCGCTTGGTAATGGAAATTCAGAATGCCCTGTTGTCTATGCTCAAAGTCAGCATGATTGAGTTGGAAAGATTAATGGCCATTGAAAAGCTGTTTTTAAAGAGCAAATCAATTTTTGATGAATACATCATCGAAGAAGAAAAAGCGAAGGAGCTCTTAACTCAAGGAAAGGAACACGCCAAAAGAGCTGCCGAATTAAAGCAGCAATATTTCGAGGTATCACGGTCGCCACAGCTTGAGCTTTTCGATTAGTTTTTCTGCTATGAATGCAGCGCCCAAAAAAATCACTCGCAAGCAGCAATTACAAAAGCTGCTTGCGCAATTCGACGAGCTTACCAAAGAGCTCGATCGGCATTACCTCATTCAGCAATCGCTTGGCAGAACCATCAACCGCAAGCAATCACAGCTCGATAATGTGGTGATGCAAATTCAAGAGCTAACCAATTACCGCTATTTCAGTTAACAAAAAACCCCGGCAGGTACCAACTGCCAGGGCTCAACTTAAAATCCTCCAAATGCAAGAGAACAACACAAAGATAGAAAAGGCCTGTGCATTCTTGTACGATGGCCATGTAATTCAGCCAGAGCACATGGAAGCGCTGCTGAACCTCGACCGCATTACTGATACCGAAATGCTTCAAGAGCTGTTGAACGACTGTTTAACAATAGCATCTGAAGAAAACCTAGAAGGCGTTATTGATCGCTCATTCTTTAAGCACATGCGGTGGATCATCAACTACCTATCCGATCTTAAACGACAGCCAATTAAGCACAACCCCGAGCTGCAAGAGGGCATTGGTAGAATCATCAAGCCACGCACCGAAGCTGATATTCAACGCGAGTTAGACGAGTTCAAACAGAATCGCCATGAACAGGCTTAAGTTTTTTCGCAATCGCAGGCCTGTTGGTCATGTTGATGCCGAGAGCCTCTGGGTGCAGGATGCTAATGAAAATCTTCATCTGGTTGATGCCGATAGTTCTGTGGTGGTCAGCGACCCGAACGACCAGAGAGCAGGAATGTTTGTAGAGGTAGACCAGCCGACAGATATAAACCCCGACGACATCCCGATACATGTATGATTTCTCGTGTTGGTACAAGTACCAATTAAAGGACTAGCAGCGATGCTAGTCCTTTTTGGTTTTGGGCTTCAGTGGAGATTCCGGAGAGACTTTTTCTCGCATTGTTTGACAAAGTTATGCGGCCGGTCCTGACATAGGCCAAGGAACTACGGCATAAACACGGGCCACCGCACCCCCTCTCCTTTATTCCGTTCCTCCTTGTCCAAGTCAGTCCCGCCGCAAAGTGTGGGTCGCACAAATGCGATTCATGCAACGTTCTACAACTGCTGTTCGTGCTGGCAAGGCCGGTGCACAGCGCTACTCGTTTCCAACTGTAAAGTTGACTTATGTATCTGATTCGGCTACGATGATCAAGCCGCAAGCTTTCAGCTCAAGAGAGATGCATCACTTCCTATTCCCGAAGTTCGAGGAGTTCATCGAGCATCACGAGGAGTTCCACATCCTGATGCTCAACAGGCGCATGAAGGTGATTGGTCATGCCGCGCTGTTTGTTGGTGGCATTGATGGCTGCTCCATCGATGTCCGCATTGTGATGCAAGCAGCAATACTTTCTAACTGCAGTGCGCTGGTGCTTGCACACAACCATCCATCTGGCTCGCTGATTCCCAGCGAAGCCGATAGAAGAATTACCCAGAAAATTAGCCAGGCATGCAAAGTGATGGATATCTCATTGATTGACCACATCATTCTTTCGCCTGAAGGAAGCTACTATAGCTTTGCCGACAACTCGGAAAGCGCACTACAGCCTGTCTGAGCAAGGCGGCCTTTGGCCGCTTTTTTTGCTCAATAGGGTGGTGGTATATGCGGTCGGGCGCGCTTGGGGCGCACCCGGTGTATGGTGGTGGCAGCGGTCTGCCGCAGGCGGCAGGGGTGTGGTGGCGGAGGGCGGAACGATATGGCACATAATGTTGCTAACACAGGACATATATCCCAGGGCGGGGGGGTGCGACCGCGCAGGCACGGCGGGGCGGGACGGCATGCTCACGCACATTTCCCGATGCGCCCCGCGCATCGGGAGGGTTAAATGCCTCATATTCATTTATTTAGTGTTTTGAGGAGGCATTTTTTGGCCGCTTTTTTCGCTGGAAATGGCGAAAAAAGCGGCGGTTTGGAGATTGAAGTGTAAAGATTTCTCGAAGGTGCTTTGCTGAGTTTTCGAAGCAACCTTCAAAAATTCATATAAAAAGGACCCTTCCGGCTGTCCTTTACCGCGCCGCTGTTGAGCCATAATCTTGTAGCATGGCAGAGTCAACTATAGGCTTGTGGGAGGCCATCCGCCAAATGCGCGCGATGTCCAAAGTCAATCGCCCCTTCTCCATCGAGTTCATGGGCTGTAACTATTCCAACCGGAGAGGCACCGGCCGCCACCGGATTGAAAAGTGTCTCCTCCGTTCAGCCACCAAGGCCGAAAACAACCAGTACGCCGATTACATGCTGAACCTCGTCGACGTGGAAACAGGCCGCGCTCGCCAGTGCTGGCAGCTCCTGCTGATGTACTTCAACAATCAAAAAATCACCATCGATGAGCCTCGCGCAGATAAGTAAGGATGAGTATATCGTAAGTGGTCCCGACCGGCACGCTTACCATTTTTCCACCAACAAGTTGGACGATGGCACCGGTGGCCTCTACAGCATTTGGCCAACTGCTTTGCAGGAGGTGCAGCCAGTCGTGGTACCTGGAACAGAGCTCAAAGTAATCCCCTACGGTTACAATAACAAGCTGCCCCAAATTGTGCGCGACGCTGTGAGATCAGCGCATCTTCCAGGGGGCATCTTCAAAAAAATGCTCTTTCTCAATTGGGGCGAAGGGCCGAAGCTCTACACCGAAAAAGTGGTGAACGGAGAGCCATACCGCGAGTTCGTGCAGGATGATGAAGTGCAAGCCTGGCTAGAAAGCTGGGGCTTCGAAAAATACCTGATGGCCCTGATGGTAGACTACAACCAGGGCGAAGGTTGCTACACGAAAATGGTTTGCAACCGCGGCATCATGATCGGCCGCCCCGGTAAAATTTTGCAGCTCGAGCATTTATCATGGGGAGATTGCCGCCTGGAATGGCCGGAAGATTTCAGGACACCCAAGGCAGTCATTGAAGCCAATTGGGAACTGCCATTCATGGCGCCCATCAAGCGCTATCCCATGTTTGACCGCAAGGCGCCCTTTGCAAATGCAGTGGCTGCTCATTTTGCCTACCTGCCCAGCTTCATGAATCACTTCTATTCAATACCCAGCTATGCAGGTAGTCTTGATTGGATGCAGAACAGCGCCACGCTGCCCCGTGCCATCAAGGCGCTGATGCGCAATGCTGCAGTCGTGAAGTTTCACGTCAAGGTGCCGGAGGAGTACTGGAATAAGGTTGAGCAGAAGCTCAGAGAAAGATGCCAGTTCGAAGGCAAAACCTATTCGGATGCCCTTTTCATAGCCGAAAAGGCGCGAATCATGACGGAGCTCACCACAGTGCTTTCTGGGGTTGACAATGTTGGCAAGTTTTTCTCATCCACCACCTTCAAAGACCGAGTAGGAGAGGCCACCGGTTGGGAAATCGTTCCCATCGACCAAAAGGTGAAGGACTACATCGAGGGCATGAAGGAGGTTAACACCATGGCCGACCGCGCCACCATCGGAGGCATCGGCTTGCACCAGGCGCTGGCCAACGTGTCGGCCGATGGAAAAAGCGACAGCGGAAGCGAGCAGCTGTACGCCCTGAAGCTGTACAAAAATTCACAAGTTGCCATCCCCGAAATGATCGTTTGCGAGGCCATCAATATGGCCATCAAAGCGAACTGGCCTACCAAAAAGCTGAAGCTTGGTTTTTACCACGCCCAAGTGCAGCGAGAGCAGGATGTGACTTCAAAAGACCGTATCACCGAAAATGCCCAATAATGCTATTCAATAAAGAAATCGACGAAGAACGCATAGGCGACCAGGAGCTGGCCAGCTTGCTAGGCTTCAGCTTTTCGAGCCTCGAATTTGACCGGCTGCAGCCGTATATCTTAATCGATGAGCCCCGAATTCGGAAGATTATCGGCAATGGCATTTATGAGGCTGCGCAAACTCGCTACAATGACTCCGGCTATTCGCCCGACCTTACCAGCTCTGACAAGCTAGACCAGCTTGTCCACCGGATCCAAGCGGCGCACATTTTTACGGCCTATCTGGCATTTGCCAAAAACAATGACCTAAGCCACGGCAGCAGCGGTCGAAAGGTGATGGTAGGCACCGACGAGAAAACGCCTTGGGAATGGCAGATAGAAAAAGACGACCGCGCGCTGCTTCGAAAGTCATACGATGCCCTGGATGCGCTGCTGTTTTTCCTGGAGCAGAACGTCGGAGAAACTAGCTTCTCCAATTGGAAAGATGGAGCCGAGCGCAAGAAGCTCAAGGGCCGATTTATCCAGGATGCGGAGCAGTTTGATGCGCTTTTCCCCATCGACAAATCGATGCGCTTTTTCATGCTCATCAGGCCGTTCATGCTCGAAATGGAGCAGGAAGTTTTAGCCACTTCCATTGGCTTGACTCGTTATTATGCCATCCTGCAGAAGCTGGGTAATTCGGAGGAACTATCCGCGGAGGAAAGCCGCATTGTTGAGCTCGGCAGCCGCGCCCTGGCATACTTCACTTTAGAAGATGCCTTGTTCAAGTTGGCCGACGATGAAATGCCCGATACCATTCTGCGGACATACACTCCGGATGCCGCCAATCGTAAAAAAGGCGCTGAGCTAAAAAAGGATCAGCAAGTAGTTTTCAGAAAAGCCGGCCAAAAACACCTGCGTACACTGCAGCAGTATGTGGCTCAGCTGGACAGCGCACCGGATCCTGTTCAATTTGAAGCCAACAACCCCGACAACAAATTTTACCAGGTCTGATGCATACCCTCGAAAGTTTGGAGTCGGGATTCAAATTGGAGTTTCCCGAAAAAATAGCCGAGTTCAACCCGGTTCAATTTTTACAGTTCTGCAAAGACTTCTGCCGGCTGCAGGATGGCCTGATCAGCGATGAGGATTTTTTGGTTGCCCTCATTTTGAACTGCCTTGAAATGGAGCCGCTGAAAGACCGGCGATTGCGCGAGGATGAAGCCAGCCGGTTGGTGATGAATATGGAGGCATTGGCCGAAACCGTCACGAGCTTTTGGCACATCCCGGAAGGCGAGAAGGAAGCCTTGATCGATTGGTTTTTTGTGGACCAAAAGGTACCTGTGATTGAGTGGGCAGGGCAGAAGTATTTTGGGCCAGCTAGCAATTTGGCAGACCTCACTTATGGAGAGTATGAAAAGGCGCACACTTACTATAGCGTGTATTTGCGCGAAAAGGACCCCCAGCTGCTCGATTCACTCATAAGTGAATTGTACCGCCCCGAAGAGCGCAAACACTTCGGCCTCAAAGGCACCGGTAAGAAAATCAGCCTCGACCAACACGACAAAGACGAAGCCCAACGCTGGGCAAGCTTGCTGCCTTTTCACGTCAAGTTTGCCGTATTCGTTTGGTGGGGCAACATGGAGCAATATATCAGGCTCGCAGAAATTCAAACCGATGCAGGCCCTGTTCAGCTGGAAGTGCTTTTCAAGCAAATGGAGGTCGAAAGCCGGAAAGTTGAGGATAACACAGGCATTCGGGGTGTCCTTTATCACCTGGCTGAATCTGCGGTATTTGGTACCATCAAAGACGTGGAGCGCACCCTTTTTTGGGATGTAATGCTTCGACTCTATCAAATGCGTAAGAACTATGAGTCAGAGAAAGCCAGGATTGAAGAAATGCGGCACAACGCGGGAGGGCAGCAATGATTGATGCCAACTTCCTTATCGACTTTGAAGCCAAATTCAAAGCAGCGGCCATTGCTGCTGGCATACAGGAAAAGAACTGCTTGTTGGGGGTAAACAAAACCGATTTGGCCGAATCTGCCAAAAGGATCCCGACGAATGCGGTCACCTTCATCAACATCTATCCCGACATCCTTTTCTCAGGTCCCGACAACGACCAGCTCGCTGATCAGGCTGACATACTTCTTTTTTTTCTTCAGAAAAGCGACCTCAAAACCCAGGCTCAACGGCTGAAGGTGATGAACGACACTTTGAACACCCTCATTCGCTTTCGTGATCACATTTTGAATTCGGCAACGCTGGCCAGCTGCGACTGGATGCGCCGCATCGATTGGCCATCGGGCAAGGTAGTACCCGAAAGCAATCTCTATGAAATGAGCGGTTGGATGATAGCCTTAAAAACACGCCCCATATGAGTAACACCCAAACCTGGTTCTTAGACCAGCTGAAAAATCAAGGCCCTTCTTTCGTGCTGATGGGCGTAATGCTTTGGTACCTGTACGGCAAAGTAGGTGCCTTGGAGTTAGAGCAAAAGCAGATGCAAGTGGAAATCCAAAACTGCAACAAGGTCAATCAAGAAATTCTGATTAACCACATTCAGAAAAACAGCGAAATGCTGCAACGCTATGAATTCAACCACACATTAAATGAAAGGTCGCGCTTGAGAATTCCTTCAAACGAATCTGTAATCGAATAGCAATGAGCCGCACCATAAACTTTATTACAATTCATTGCACGGCAGGGCCGCAAAATCAAACCATCGACAGCATCAGGGCGCATTGGCGATCATTGGGCTGGCGAAATGTTGGATACCATCGACTAATTACTGCCGATGGTACCATACACGAATTGGCACCATATAGTGCCATCACCAATGGAGTTGCAGGCCACAACAGCAAGGCTATTCATATCAGCTACACTGGAGGAGTTGATGCAGCTGGCAGACCAGTTGACAACCGCACGGCTGCACAACGTACATCGATGGAGCGCCTTGTTTACGAGCTTCACCAGCTCTACCCCAATGCCATCATTCAGGGCCATCGCGATTTTAGCCCCGATAAAAATCGGAATGGCATCATTGAGTCCGCTGAATGGGTTAAGGCTTGCCCATCTTTTAGCGTTAAAGGGTGGCTCGCGGAAATTGGCTTCAAGAGCCGTAACCCTCTGAAGCGAGTATTTACAAGTCGCTCTAATGTCAACCTGCGTGAAGGTGCCGGCACCAACTTCCGCATTTTGGCAACGGTACCAGCTGGCGAGCGCTTGCAATTTATTGCCGAAGTACCTGGATGGCTTTATCTGCAGCGCTCCAATGGCACCGTGGGATGGATGGCAAGCCAACTATTAAATGAAGTTGCACCATGAAGAAAAACCTGCTTTTAATTGGGGCCCTGGCTGCTCTCTGCGTTTTTGTTTGGCTTTTGCGGCCATGGGAGCGCCGGCCCCAGCAGCAGGCTTTGCCTGAGCTGCAGATGAAAGTCATCAAGCACGAGCTGGCAGCTTTGAATGCCCTGGCTGAGATGGAAGCGGCACAAGAGGCAGCAAACAAACTCACCATTGAGCTCGATAGCCTAAAGCATGCCCACAGCCAGCTTAAGGCCCAACATGGCCGCAACTTGGCCGAGCTGCGCAAGCGCCCACCGGTACAGGTGATCAGCACCAACATACGCGAAGCCGAGTGTGATTCTGCCATCGATGTAGGGCAGTCGCTATTGGCAGAAAATGAGCGCCAGTACGAAGCCATTGGCCAGCTGCATGCTGCATTGGATGCCTGTCAGGAGGCTCACAGTCAACGCGATTCGGCTAACCATCAACGCGATGAAATAAACAACCAGCTGCAGTCAGACCTGACAACTACCCAAAAGAAGCTGGAAAAGCAAAAAGGCCGCACAAGGTTTTGGCAGGGGACTACTTGGGTACTTGCTTTGAATGAGGTGAGAAGATTTTTTTTCAGATAAGTGAAAAAAGATTTGGAGCGTATATAGTATATACTGTATATTTGCATCAATAAGTTTAACCAAACCCGCAGCGCCAGCGGTCAAAAAACGGGCATCAACATCATGAAAAATATCAAAGTAACCAACGCCGAACTGTTCAAAGCCAAAGTTGACGACATTTTCACCGAGCAGCTGATGATCTACAAGCACGCTCAAGGAAGCATCAGCATTCAGTACTTCATTGAGGGCGAAGCCAAGCCAGTGCTGCAAACATGGTCAGGTGAATTTGGGCTCAACGATTTTGAAGAGGAGTTCGGCTTCATTCTCGTTGCCGATGAAGACTAGTAAGTTTATGATATGCGAAAACCCGATGGTCGATGACGATCGGGTTTTTGTTTTACACACCCGCGAGCCAATCATTTTGGCTGAAGCCCTGCACTTTGAAGTAGAAGCCGATTGGATGGAAGCCAAACGCGACGTACTAATAGGCGCTTCGGTTGATTATCCTGGTGAGCACATCCTACTCAAAGCAGTTAATGTAGTGGCCACCGAGCCATACACTGCAGATGGCATTGCCAAAATCATGAGCCGCATGGGCGACTGGTACCATGCTTACCTAAAATGGGAGGATGAAACCTATGGCAATGAGTGAGCTCGAAGAGCAATACAAGGCGCTTTTGAAACGGTATAAAATCACCGACGCCCAAATTGGCCGTATGTTCGGTTACGCCAGCGCGCCCAGCTGGTATGCCAGCAGCAGGCGGATGAAAGTTATTGCGGGTATAGTTTCACTTGAGAGCCACTTCTCCAGTCTTAATCAAAGTTAAATCATCCATTTTCCGGGGGTTTAATGCAACTAGAATGTCAAATTGAAGTTAATATGCTCAACCTATTGACAAGTTACTGACAAGTTCATTACCTTTCAGTCGGAATTCACTTGACTCAAAACGTATGGCAGTTAACATATCACCTATCTGGGAAAAACACGCTATATCTGAGATTGTAGTGTCTTTTTATCTGGACTCTACAATTCCAGATCTGCCGGAATTTGCTTCTCGATTGAATCCAGGTAAAAAATTTTCGGAGATTGAAAATGTGTTGGTTCTTCAACCTACGGATACCGTATATATTCCATATCAGCGAGAAGATTTGATATCCAAAAGAAACGAGTTCACGCATGTTCTTTCCGAAAAACTTTTAGACTACTTCAAAAGGCATGCTGTAAGTAAAACTTTCAAGTCATTGAATTCAAATAGTGTTTTCAAGGTCGAGTTCAAGAATATGTTTCAAAACGGAAAAGAGCGCTCTGGAGTAATTGAGATTCACTACAGTCAACCAGAATATAAGTTCTCGTTATTTCTGAAAGAGATTTCAATGTTCTTGAAAAATATAGCGAAAGCTGTTTCACACAAAGTGGATGCTGTTTCCATGACATACATGGATGTATTAAAGTTAACCTATGATACCGAACTTGATTTGAAAGAGGTATTGAACTATGGTTCTCGAAAGCTTCCTGAACAGTTTTTTTCGCGTTTTTTGGAAGAAATTGATTTCAAAGGTGGTGGCTTTTTAAACAGAGAGGGATCAAAAGTTGAGAGATATTCAGTGCAAGTTGAAAAATCTGATTCTAATCAGTCTAATTTGACTATTCTTCATTTGATGGGATTTGACGACAAAGAGGACGTTCCTTTTGAGGGCACTGTGAAAAAATTCCTTGACGAAATCATCAATGAAGCGCGCTATTCCAATAGAGCCTTTTTAAACGAGATATTGACAATAAAAGCAACAGAAGCAATAAATCTACCTAAATTATAAAAATGAGCTTATATAAGTTTGATATCACAGTCTCAACTCCAAGAACAAACCCAAATGAAAGTGCATTTGGTAGAGGTCTTTATTTGTCTGGGACCATTTCAAATAATATTCCGATTTCAACCTACTGCAAACTTGAAAAAATCATTAATGAAGAAGTTGAAGCCGGCGAGTTCGATGTGCCAGATTTGTTAGCAGTACATGACTTTACCTTAAAGATTTTGAGCAGATTGCCTTATAGTGCTGTAAGCAAATTGCAATCTAAAAAAGTGGTTTTCTCCAATAATGGTACGATTTTCCTTTTTTGGCATAAAGGAAACGATGGTATTTCGTTTGAAATCGGTAAGGAACAGGCTACCTATACAGCATTACTTGGTGGTATAGAATTAAGTGGAGAGATTTTGAGTTCAGATTTGAAAATCCCTTCAACTCTTGTTGACATTTTTGGATTAATCTAAACTCAATTTGAATGGGCCAAAGGAATGTTCATGTTGGCGCTTTGCTTAGAAGAGCATTGATAAATAGAGGTAGCAGGCTGATGATCGATGATGAAGGTCGCATATTGGAAACCTCTTTCCTTCCAACAGAAACACATCCAAGGCTTAGCGTTGCTGTAGTTGGTCATTGTACTGATGAAGTAATTTGCATGCATTTCAGCAGAATAGCAAAATCAAAGCAATTCTTGTTTGCTCAATTTGAAAAAAGAGAAGTCTCAAGACTGTTTAAGGTTGTTCACTCACCTAGAGGCGAAGGAGATGGAGATGGATCGTATACATATGATTACGATTTTCCTTGTCATGCAGACATGTTTCATCGAAACCTTTTGCCTAAAACCCATCAACCCTTACCCCCTGGCTTCTCTATTGAATTGCGCAAATTCGTAGCGCTTTTAAATAGCAGTAGCCGACTTTTTAGATGTGATTGAAATGAAAAAGCAACTACGCTCCGGCCTCCAAGGTTCAGCGACTTTAAACCGGAGCTACCCGCGGTACTTGTATCGCGGGTTTTTATTTGCCTATTGCTTGGGGGTTGGGTGCACCTTATATTGCAAACAAAAACGAACGATGAAGTTTCTTCTTTTTCTGATTGGTTTGCTCTGGGGCTTTGGACAGGCGAGGGGGCAGAACATTGTATTTACAAATGATAGCTTCTATGTGGCCTCTGGGATAATGGCCAAGGGAATGGCAATTGAGCTTTTTGAGTTAGATTCAATCAACAACAAGCCGTTACTGGTTCACCGTGTAGGCCCTTTAGAGCGGGTAGAAATGATAATTTTTAAAAACAATCAATCACTGGAGCGATTTGTAAATCGAACTGAACGCGAAGGGGTTAAAACCATGGTCTTGACAGAATGGCCCGATTGGTTAAAATATGAAATCCAAAACAATCCAAATGTGAAATACAATGACGTAGCTAAACGATTCACTGGGAACTATGCAATGGAAAAGTCGGCTTCACCGATGGGTAAGCACCTAATTTTAGCTGGTGTGAATTTGGAGAACTTCCGTAAAAGGCAGCTGCAGGCTGCTGGATTGCTTGTCTTAACCTCTGTTTCCGTTGCAGTGTTGTCGCCCGTGTTGTTAATTGAGGCTCTGGGCTTTATTGGGACTTTAGGAAGTGTAGGTAGCTTGGCTTTGTGGTACGATGGTTTGAAGGAGATATCCAATGCTAGCGAAAACTTACAAAAGGCGGGTAAGTTGGCTGAGGATACGCCAAGTTTCTAGTCGATTTTCCAATTGAAAACAAAAGCCCGGTCACTTCTGATCGGGCTTTTTTGATGGAATCAGGCATTCCGTTAAAACGTCGCTTGCCACATCTCGGATTGTGGTTCTCGGATTTCCCTCCATCTTTCTTTTGAACTGCAGCCTCACAAGTTCTTTGTGTGCTTCATCCGAAATTTCAATCAGGAATTTTTTCATAAGGTAAAAGTAAGAATCAAATTGATTCAATAAAATTTTGTTTGATTCATTCAATTTGATTTACTTTGAATCATATTAAATCAAAAAGAATCAAACATGGAAATTCAAATCAAAAAGCAAGAACAGTTGAGTCAGCTACAGGAGTTTGAGATTCAACAAACCGCGATTTTTGCGGGAATTGTAAGAACGCGCGAATTAGTTGCACTTCGAAGTATTGTAGAAAAACTAGGATTAGGCTGGGCCAATACCTATGAAAAGATGAAAAGGGATAAGTACTGGAATCAACTGTTCTTAGAATCTGAGTTTATTTCGAAGGATGGCAGGTGCAGAAAAATGATGTGTCTTGGCCTTATGGAATTGCAGGAATGGTTGTTTAAATACGAATTTCCCAATTCTGTGAATCAGGCATGCTTACAGGATTTTCGATATCGATTGGTACTCGAGATTCAACATGCATTGATGGCAATGCTAAAAGTGAGCATGGAGGAGATTCGTCAGTTGAGAGCCGTGAACAATCTCCACCAGAGGAGTAAGGCAATTTTTGACGAGTATCTAAAAGAAGATGAAAAAGCTAAAGAGTTATTGAGTAGAGGAAAAGACCATCAAAAAAGAGCTGCTGAACTTAAGGCTCAATATTTAGAGGTTTCTACATCTAATCAATTGGACCTGTTCGAAAATCAAAACGATTAATAATGGAATATACCGAACCGACTGAAGAGCAACTTGCTCTACGCCAAAAAACCCTGACTCAAATGAGAATAGTGCATGAGAGAATGGAGATAGCTCTTCTGAAAATAGAGGAACACACAAAGAATGCTATAGAAGCAGGAGTTGATTACGATAAAGCTTTCAAAGAATTTGCAGAACTGCTGCAATCAATTGATTAACAAAAAACCCCGACAGGTACCAACTGCCGGGGCAAAAAAATGTCCCTAATGAGTAAGAACAACACAAATATAGCACCCAAGTGCGCAATTGTGCACAGGGGCCAAATGATTCAGACCGAGCACCTTGATGCCCTGCTTGAACTCGATAGCATAACCGACCTCGAAATGCTTGAGGAATTAACCGATGATTGCTTGACCATAGCATCAGAAGTTCATGACCTTATCAATCCCTCGTTTTTTAAAAACATGCGCTGGATTGTTACGCACTTGCGCGATTTAAAGCGGTTGCCTATTCAGCCACTTAAAGTTGATCGTACCATCGAACAAGTGGAGGCAGAATTGGCCGAACTCAAAAAACAAGGAGGTTCCAGTGGCCACGCTTAAATTTTACCGCAATACCCGCCCCATTCATTGGGTTGAGGCCGATAGCCTTTGGGTGTTTGATGGCGCTGGCAATTACCACCTGGTCAGTGCCGATGAAAGTTATTGCCTATCGTCAATCGAGCATAGCGAGCTCATTTACTACTTAGAAGTGGTGCCGCGTCCACCAGATTTACACGACGACGACATACCCATAGGCAAATAGCTGCTGTCCTTTCAAGTGCCCCCAATTGGGGGCATTTTCGTTTCATGAACAAGGCCGACCGCTTTGCAGCACCCGATCAGGACCCTCTGGAAAAGAAGTTTCTCCAAGGCACTTTGCAAGAGGAAGCAGAATTTATCATCGACTACCAAGACGAGATAATCGATAGATACCTCCAGGAACGTGAAGGGACCCTAAGGAAATCTCGTGGCTTCAAAGTGCAAGCCAGTGGCGAAGGATTTCGCCTCGATATTCACTTTGTCAAGTATCTCCGCTTCATCGACATCAAAGGGAAAAGCGGCGTAGCGAAAGATCAGCTGATTCTTTACAATCGGGTTGTTTATGGCCGGCTTAACAGCATAGCCAACAAGATCCAATACGGCTATACTGACGATATCAAAGCCCTTCTGGCTAATTACTATGGCGACCTTAAAATTGAACTCTGATGGCAAGGACTATTCGCGATGAAATTCTTCGCTGGACTTTGGTTGTGAACGGTGATTCTGCCAAAAAAGAACTGCACGAACTTAACCAGGCTAATCGTGAATTGGCAGCTCGGATTAAGGAGCTGGAAAAGGAATCGCGCCGGATGGAGCGTGCTGGCGATACCAAGAAGAAAAAGTACAAGGAAATCACCGAAGAGCTGAAGCAGCTCAATGTCACCTACACGCAAAACAAGGCCAAAATTGAAGCCTTGCATAAAGAAATAGGATTGACCGGCAAGACCATGGCAGAGCTGCGGCATGAAGCCAAAATCTTAGGCCACCAGCTCGCCAATACTGTACCAGGTACAACAGCCTATGCAGAGTTGGAAACACGCATGAAGGCAGTTAACCAACGAATGAATGAGCTGAAGGGTAAATCTGGTTCTTTACGGGCGAGCTTCCAAAACTTGGCCGAAGGAGCCAATAAGTACTTCAATGTCATTGCAGGAGGAATTGCGGTTATAACGGGTATGATTTTGAGCATCCGAGAGCTGATTTCGGGAAATGCGGAATTGGCCGATCAGCAGGCCAATGTCATGAAAACAACTGGCCTTACCTTGGCTCAGGTGCGTGAGCTGCAGAGTGAGTTCAAAAACTTTAACACCAGAACTCCTCAAATGGAATTGCTCAAACTGGCAGAAGAAGCAGGGCGCTTGGGCAAGACTGGCAAGCGCGAAATCCTTGATTTTGTAAGAACTGCTGACATGCTCAAAGTCGCTTTGGGAGACGATCTTGGAAGTGAAGAAGCGATTCGGGATGTAGGAAAGTTGGCCGAACAATTCAACATTGCTGAAAGATATGGCGTATCGGCAGGAGAGGCCATGGAAAAATTGGGATCGGGAATCAACGCGATTTCAGCCAGTGGTTCTAACCAGGCGCCTTTCTTGGTTGACTTCATGAAGCGCATTTCTGGTATTGATGGCCAGGTGAAGATGGGGGCTTCAAATGTATTGGGCTATGCAGCTGCTTTGGATGAGGCAGGGCAAAGCGCTGAAGTTGGTGGAACGGTCTTCAACAACATCTTACCGAACATGTTCCGCGATCCGGCAACTTATGCCCGAATTGCCGGTATGGAGGTAAAAGACTTCGCCAACTTACTCAATACCGACGCGAATGAGGCCCTATTACGTTTTTTAGACGGGCTGAAGGGCAACGGCGAAGGATTTGATGTGATGGCCAAAAAGATGGAGGAGCTGAAGCTCGACGGAGCTCGCTCTGTATCTGTTTTAGGCTCTTTGGCTAACAATACCGATAAGGTTCGTGAACGTCAGCAGCAGGCCAACAAAGCCATGCAAGAGGGCATTTCTCTTAGCAATGAGTTTGCCATCAAGAATTTCAACTTGGCTGCATCATGGGAAAGGGTAAAGAAATGGGCTTACCAGGCATTTGTAGTTAATACCGGTGCAATGGGTGCGCTTGAAGGTTTTTTTGGTCGCTTATCTCGCCTCATCGAAATCCCTTTGAGCAAAACGCTCGAGGACCAGCGCATCAAGCTATTGATGATGCAAGGGCAATTGGCTGATGGTAATTTGACGGTTGAAAAACGTGTTGCCCTCATCAAAAAAATGAAGGACGAATACCCCGAATATCTGGGGCATTTGGATGCCGAAACTGTGAGTAATGAAACCCTGGCAGCCGAAATCGAGAAAGTGAATGAAGCCTATCTTGAAAAAATCAGAATTCAGGCCATTGAAGAAGCGGTTCAAGAATCGCAGCGCAAAGCCGTGTTTGCCCAGCAGCAGGCCAACAAGCTGGAAATGCAGATACGTGAAGACTTAACCAAACGCCAGGGCAATCTTCGCCAAAAACAGGGCGAAAGCCTACTTGAATATGCGAAGCGGGTAAACGCTGCCGAGCGTGCCGAAAAGGGGTGGGCAGCTCAGGCCTTAAGTGGAAGCGGAGGTGTTTCGCTTTTGACCCAATACGAAAACTGGCTTGGGCAGGTGAATGCAAGGCTCGAAGAGTACAATCGTTTGATAAATCTTCAAGCTACCGACAGTGCCACCCGCGGCGGTATCTTGGGGGGTGGTATGCTCAAGCAGCAGGTTCAAGCGATGCAAGACCTTCTGAACCAATGGCCCGGAGAAGGGGTAGTTAAGCCTGAAGTAACTGAAACGCCCGAAGCACGAGAAGAGCGCATTAAAAAAGAACGCGAACAGCGGGATAGTGCCCATAAAAACCTGCTTAAAGATGTAGAGAACTATCTGAAGAAGGAAGCCGCCATTCATGCCGAAGCAAGGGCAAACGGCTTGATGACCGAGGCCGAATACAAAGAAGGTCTGCGCATGATGCAGGTTACAGGTTTTCGGATGCGAAGCGATGCCTTGAAGGCATACTTGTCAACGCTTGGCAAGGATGAAATCGATAAACGTGCAGAAGTAACTGGCCAGTTGGCCGACATCAGGAGGGAAGCTGCTGAATGGGAAATCGCTGATATGCAGGACTTCCATGCATGGGCAGAAGCGGAGCTGAAGAAACACTTTGATGAGTTAGACGCAATCAATGAGCAGGGTTACGAAAGGCTAAAAAAAGAAAATGCAGCACGCAGGCGCGATTCAATTATATCGGCCGAACTAAATGTGCTGAAGGCTGCTCCAGGTAGTAAGGATGAGCTGAAAGCAAGAAAGGATCTGCTTGATGCACAAATGAATTTGGAGCTCGAAAGCACTTTGCTCACTGAGAATGAAAAGCTTCGAATTCAGATGCAATTCGCCCAACAGAAAAAGATGTTGGACGATGAGTACTGGAAAAATTATGTGCAAGTAGCATTGCAATCGGTTTCAGCCATCATGAGCAGCTACACCGCATATGCCAACGCTCGCGACCAAAAGGAGCTTGACGAATACCGGCAAATGAATGATGAGAAGAAAGACAACCTCCGTCGTTCACTCGACAACAAATTGATTTCGGAAGAGACATATCGTACCCGACTAGCTGCTTTGGAGGATGAGTACCGGCAAAAGGAACGGGAGATAAAAACCGAACAGTTCAAGCGTCAACGGGCCGCCGATGCCATTCAGGCAACCATCAACACGGCTGTGGCAGTAACCAAATTGCTTGCTAATCCGGTTTTAGCGGTTGCTGCAGGTATTGCCGGTGCAACGCAAGTGGGCTTGATTTTGGCACAGCCGATTCCCGCTTTTGCCCAGGGTAAATATCCAATCACGACCACAGAAGGCAAAAAGTACACTGCTAGCTACTCTGGTCCAGTTCAAACCGGAATGTACAGTCGGCCAACCCTTGGGCTTTTTGGTGAAGAAGGGAAAGAGCTTGTGATCAGCGCCCCACATGTGAAGCATTTGGAGATGAATTATCCCGAAATCATCAATGCCATTTTACATACAAGGATGCCAGCCTTTGCCCGAGGGAAGTACGATTATTCCGAAAAGCCTGTGCGTAGATTCTTTGAAAAATGGGGAGAAACCCTGAATGCCGGGGTAGCTATCTCTCAACAAAATAGAGGGCAGGACATCATCATCGAAAGGCTTGACGAGATTCTTTCCATCATGCAAGCAAATGCTGAAAACCCAAAACCAGCAGAACTCAGCTGGAGGCAGTATAATGACTTCAAAGACAAAGCCACTCGAATTGAAAATTCCTTTAACGCATGATTACACCACTTGAGATACCCCCAAAAATTGTGATGGCCGGCGATCCAGTCGTTGCACGTTTGGCCAGCAACAACCAGGTAACCAACCAAGGCGGAAGGGCTTGGTATGAATTTCGTTTTACAGCCAATGAAGCCCATAATCGTTGGTTCAGTTTGAGCAGTCCCGGTGCAGGTACTTTTACTTTTACATTTAAGACTAGCCCAGATTCCAATTCTCCCGTGGAGCTGCCATTGCAAGGAAGCCTTTCCCAAGCAGCCTGGCTCACATTGGTTCGCAAGGTCCTTGAGGCGAATTTCTATCTGATGGAACACTACACGGTGCGTGATTCCAATAACGGGGGTCCAGCTATAATGCTTGAGGCAATAAATCCGGGCACAGCTTTTCATATTACCGCCAATGTTGGGACATGTGTGAACTTCACCGTGGTAACTTCAAACACTGGTGCCAACCGTACCCTGCGAGACAACTTTCGAATTTTGGTAGAAACCTATGTGCGTCAAAATTTGAATTTCAGGCGCAAAGGAACCGGTGACCTTTTGGCTGTAGATGTTGATGGTATTGGCTTTGCTCAGGTAGAAGCCTATCTCGAGGAACGCCCCATCAACCAATTCGCCTGGCCACCGCTGCCCATCAACCCGGCATCGTTTCGCAACCAGCTGGCCAATGCCGCGTATATCCGTTGGGCCGAGAGCTACGGACTGCCAGAGCAGATCCAACGCCTTACCACCGGTGATGAATTTGTGGTGCTGCAGGGCCGTTTGCCCAACAAGCGCAAAGTGGCTTTTTACAACCAATACGCCAATTGGCAGGTGTATTTTCAGCAAACCAAACGCTTTCTTACCTGGCAGCCTTTGGTGAAAGAAGTGTATGCTGATCAGCCCGAAAAGCTGTACTGGTTTCATTTTTATGAAGACCGGCCGCAGTACAAAATACGTGTGCGCAGGGTGCTGCAAAATGGTACCAGTACCACCATCGACCATTTGACCGGTTTGGTGGGAACACCCTACACCGTTTGCGAAATCGAAACTTCGCCTTCGATTTTGGCGCCAGGCATTTCCAATCTGGCAGAGCTGCACGTTTGGGTAGCGGCAAATGACAACACCATATTGAGCGCTATTCAGTCTTACATCATTAAGCCAAAGCCTGCACAGGTGCAGTACTTCTTTTTTGAAAATAGCTTTGGAGCTTTTGATACAGTAGCTTTTACCGGAGTTGTGGAAGAGTCAGACGACTACCAGCGCGAAGTAGAGGAAGTGTATCAGCCCCAAACCTTCAGGGCTGGTGCTCGTCGAATGCGCAGCTTCAGAACCGAGCAGCGCGAAGAATTCACCACCCATTCGGGTTACACCACCGACAATGAAATCATTGATTGGTACGATGATCTGTTGAATTCGCCAGCCCCCTATGAGGTAATTGGTAACCAGCTTCACGAAGTAGTTATGGAGTCGGGCAAAGTGCTTAAACGCCGTACCGAGGAGTTTGTGAAGGCCATCTCATTTACTTACCGCAGGATGGCCCCGATTCAGGTTTACCGCACAGTTCCTGCAGGCATTTTTAGTTCAACACCGGTCATAGATCCGGGCGAACCGTCACCACCTTTTCCTCCTCAAATTGTTCCTGGTCTTGGGGGCTTCGATGAATTCTATTTGCCAGGTAATAGTTGGTTGCCCATTCCTAATCCAGTAACCAATTCCGATGACTTCGCCTTCATGATTGTTGTTCGCCCCGAACTAGGCAACCGCATGCTTTTTTCGCACAGCACTGCACGGTCGCAAGTATGGATTAATCTAGAGGGAACAGCCTTAATGATCAGGCCAAATAATGCTGTTTCTGATATTCAAATCAATCTGCCATTAGGTTTGCTCAAGCAATACTATTTGTTGGAACTTCTAGTACAAGCTGGGGCTTATTCGTTGAGGGTAAATGGCTCGGAGATTTCCTCTGGTGGTTTGCCGGGTGCAACTAGCTTTTCATTTAACAGGTTCGGTAGCAAAGGCACTGTCGGCTATTTTAATGGTAGGATTTCAGAGCTTATGTTTGGTAATGTAGCCCAAATAGACAATGATGGAATGCGTCTAGAAATTGCTGACAGATATGGGCTGGCAGTTGATGGAGCAAGATGGCTAAGCGACCTAGATGATGACTTTCGTGAGTTTGTTTTTGCTGGAAGATTTACACGTGATCAAGTAATCAACAGAGATGTATTCAGGTTACCAGTCACAGGAATTCCGGTATTCACACCAGCACCAGGAAGCTACGCACCTTTTCAGCTGAACATTGCAAGTCCAACGCCCGGCGCAGTTATTCACTTTACAAACGATTTGAGCGACCCCACTTTTGCTAGTCCAATTGTTACGGGCCCCATTTCTGTGAACCAAGACTCGTCATTCAAGGCATTCGCTATTGCTCCTGGCCAATTGCCTTCTCCAATTGCTTCAGCTAGTTATTTGATCTTAAATGATCCTGATGCTGTTCTTTTCTTACAGAATGCGGGTATCACCAATCCTATTATTCAAATGGCAACGGTTCAGTTATTCATTACTTGGAAGGGTGCAGGAATTTGGAATGCTTGCAGACTGGCGAATTTGATGGTGGGTGCAAATGAGAGTGCACATGCACTGAATGCCAGAAGCCCAATCAATGCAACTACTCAGCCACACCACCGTTTAACATTTACTGGTGGTTGGACGCACGATAATCTGGGCGCGCTACCAAATGGAATCAACGCTTTTGCAAATCCTGAAATTCTTGCATCACTATACTACAACACTTCTAGTGGAATTTCCATGTTTGCGTTATTGGCTAGTCCTAAAATAGGAACTGCATATCAAGCAATTGCAGGTCATGGAGGTGTACCAACAGTTTTGATAGACCATGTAGGAAGTAATGTTCGACTATACGCCGGCACATCAAGTGCTCAAACGGTCACTAAGGAGGACGCCGTAGGTTTTTGGGGATTTGCCAGGAGAAGGGATAATACAGGAGGTAACCAGCTGAAATACTTCAACAATCTTGGCCAGGTTATCACGGTAACAGAAACATCTCCTGCCACGCTTGGAAATCAGCGCCTTTACATTGGTGCTCGAAATAACGGCAGCAACGTAGCTGAATTTTTCAGCACACAACGCTTTCAATTTTTCTTCATTGGAAATGACCTAACAGCATTTCAAATGGAAACGCTTCGTAGCTCAGTGCTTCAGTTCAACGAAACTGTGAGGGCTATATGATTAGTCTAAAAGTAAACGGTATCAGCTTACCCGTAAAGCAACAGCCGCTGCAGTTCAGATTCAAAAGTCCGTTGTTGCATAAGACAGATGGAAGCGTTATTTACAACCTTGAAGTGCCGGTGAATGCGCTTTCCAAAGAGGTTTTTGGTTATGCCGAAAGACTAGAATCAATTGGTTTCGGGCAACCATTAAGACTAAACGGGGAGTTATTCATCAAGGGACTTTTGATAGGTGAAGTAGGAATAGAAGTGACCGATGTAAGCACCAGTACATATAAATGTGCACTCGGACTAAGCCGTGGCCTTTTTAATTATCAAATCAAAGATCTCAGTTTGCAGGATTTGTTAAAAAAGCATGTTTACGAACTCCCTTCGACAGAAGCTGAAACACTTTCTCTTTTTTGGCAGGCGGGCTTTGACATGGCTGATGAACTGCCTTTTGTAATGTTTCCTGTAAAAAATGAAAAGGCTTTTGAGCAGCAGAACAAATGGCCTATTCCAACGGCCACAATTACAGAGCTTCTATTTCAGAACCCTTTAAGACTTGTTAGCGACTCCGAAGTAATACCGATATTCCCTCAAACACCTTTTTTTAAATTACACTATGTATTGAGTGAAATTGCGAAGGCACTGGGTTACAACTTAATACTGAACGACTTTCAAAAAGAATTGGAATTATCACGACTAGTAGTTTACTCAAATAATTGCCAATTTACGCTGAGTCGATATTACGGTAGACATTCGACTTCATGGAACTTAGGTGATTTTTTGCCCCAAATGAAAGTGTCAGATTTCTTGCAAAGCATAGAAACTGCCTTCAACGGGAAGCTAATCCCACGTGGCAAATCTCGAGATGCGTCGTTTCTATTTGTTGACGAATACTTTGACCCCAAGCAATTTGTTAAAATTGGAATTCCAATGAATGCAATTGAAGAAGTCAATTACCAAGCTCAGGTTGATTCATTTAAATTCAGAATGCGAATGCCAAGTGATGCTATTTATAGCAATTTGGTTGTTGACTTGGATCCTAAAATCTATACTTTCAAAGGTACTGTTGACAGTGAAGTGTCTTTACCCTCCGTAGCTTCAGCAAAATGGGGTGATGTTTGGCAATCAGTTGCATCCGGGGCCTATTATACACTAAGCATTGATGATGCTAACAACGTTTTTTGGCAACTACTGAGCTTAAATTACAATGAGCATAAAGTTGGGGAATCAGAGCGCATACAAGAATTTGAAACACTTATTTCTCCAATGATTACTGCAGCTACTGATTACTATCATGGTCAAGTTATCAATTGCCCAATTACTGAAAAGGAGGCTTTCGGTAATATTTACAGAGGCACTGCTGTAGATTCGGGTTTAAGGTTATTATTCTATCGTGGAACTGCTCAGAGCATCCCAGATGAATATCCGTATCCTCTTGCAAGCAGCGATAATCGCACCTTGGGGGGCGAGCAAATTGAAGGCGCGAATTACGCGATTCGCTGGCAAGGTCCAGGTGGGTTTTTAGATGCATTTTGGAAATTCAGACTCAATTGGATGAGCAAAGGTTTGGTGCCCGTAAAGTGTAGGCATCGACTATCAATAGCTGAATTATCCGAATGGGAATGGATGACCGGTTATATGATTGGGTCACGGGGAATGGTCTCATCATTGATTGAAGGTGAAATTACACCCGATGGCGTGGTGAATGCCACCATGGAGTTTTACCCGTTATAGTGCGCCCAACTGGTTCATTCGCTCCATTTCTTCCTTCTTACGCCGCTGGCTGATGTGAACGTACTTCATGGTGGTTTTTATGTCGCTGTGTGCCAGGTATTCCTTCAGCACTTCAAGCCGACCACCAAACTCGAGGTAAAGGGTAGCGAAGGTTTCGCGCGCCATATGGTGGTGCAGGCGGATGTTTAGCTCTGTTATCTTGGCAATGCTCTTCAGCGTTTCGTTGCTCTTTTGCTCCGTTGGCTTACGGAACATGGCACCAGCTGAGGCCTCTAGTTCTTCTTCAAAAAGCTGCAGTGCAAAACGGGTCAAGGGCAGGCGCAGCAGCTTGCCAAATCGTTCCGTTTTTTTGGGCTGAAACACTAGGGTGTCGCCCACCAACCAATCAGCTTCAATGCGTATGAGGTCGCTGATCCGCAGGCCTGTGTGGCAGGCAAACAGAAAGCGCCGCAGGGTTCGCTTATGGAATTCGTTCAGCTCAGGCAACAGGTAGTAATTGTGCAGCACCTGGTATTGCTCTTTGGTAAGAGCAAACCATTTGCCTTGGCCCTTGGGAATCTTAAATTGCTTGTATGGGTTTTCGCGTGAATAGCCATCCTTAATGGCCAGGTTGATGTAGCATCGAAAATCCTTATGCCGGCCAAACCTGGTGTTTGGATCCGACAGCTTCAGCTTGCGTGTCATCCAGGCATCGAGCTCCTGAATTAATGACACCTCCAGTTGGTTGAAGCTCAGCTGAGGGCTGAACTTCCGGAGGATGCCCAAACTGTATTTTTGGTTCCGGTAGGTGATGGCCGAAATCAGCCCTCGCTTCAGTCGGTCGTCCAGCTTGTGCTGGAAGTACTCAACGAAACTCGACTTGTTAAAGTAGGTACCATATTCCCTTTCAAAGTCGGCCAAGGTTAATGGCCGGCCGGCCAACCGGTAGAAGGTGAAAATGTCATTTGCCCGGCTGATGGCCTCGCGAATAATGATGTTGTAATCGCTCCAAAGAGTGTCTTTAGAGTGCAGTTTCAAACACAAGCCGGAAGGCCTGTCAAACTTGGTAATGGGCCAGTAAATACCAAGCCCTATCATCTTCTTTTTTGAATCGATAATTACCTGCAGGAAGATTTCACTGGTGCCATCCTTCTTTTGGTACCAGGTGCGGATGTCGGTTTTGACTGAAGCGCTAAACATGATTTTGCGCCTCCTTTCGTTTTGTGAAATTTTTGTGAAACCGGTGAGCATAAAACTTCGATTTGGGCCTAAAAAAGCAAAGCCCCAAGGGGCTTTTTAGCTCCTTGAGGCTTTTAATTTGTGTTTTGGTAGCCCGTAGGGAGCGATGGCAAAGCCGTACATCCTCCTGATTCATAGTG